>Ga0247812_10000133_pt1 | contig 93408 bp, 72 predicted proteins | sample UWRJL149409B1_FD_178011 | JGI IMG/M metagenome (GOLD analysis project Ga0247812, IMG submission 178011) | Plant litter microbial communities from Arlington Agricultural Research Station in Wisconsin, United States - UWRJ-L149-409B-1 | ecosystem: Environmental > Terrestrial > Plant litter >... | reverse complement strand
ACCACCGACACAAGGATTTTCAAGACGTGGACCGGTTGGCGCGCACTTATTTGCCAGCATCTGCCGGTTGGCATCAAGGCAGACTATAGGTTCCCAGTGCTGAAGCTGGATGAGAAGGACAACCTTGCTTTTACGGTGCTGATTGGCCGTAGCTGGCCGCCGTGGGCCTGCTGGCGTGGATCTCGGCCTGCAAATACCTCGACCATTTGCCGCTGTACCGGATCGAGCAGATCGCGGCCCGCCAGGGCGTGCCGCTGGCGCGCTCGACCTTGGCCGAGTGGATCGGTCGCATCGGTGTGGCGTTGCAGCCGCTGGCCGACCGGCTCGCCGAACTGCTGCGGCAACAGGCCTGCCTGCATGCCGACGAGACACCGGTGCGCCAACTCGACCCCGGCAGCGGCAAGACCCGGCACGCCTACCTGTGGGCCTACCGCTCCGGCGTGCACCACGCCGGTCCGCCCATCGTCGTGTTCGACTACCAGACCAGCCGGGCCGGCGCACACGCACGCGCCTTCCTGCATGGCTGGCGCGGCCACCTGATTGTGGACGACTATGTCGGCTACAAGGCGCTGTTCACCGACGGCCCAACTGAACTGGCCTGCCTGGCGCATATCCGGCGCAAGTTCTTTGACGTGCACGCCGCCAGCGGCAGCCCCGTCGCCGAGGAGGCGCTGCGCCGCATCGCGGCGCTGTACGCGATTGAGCAGCAAGGCGCCGGACTCGATCCGCCGCAGCGGCTGGCGTTGCGCCAGCGCCTGGCCGTGCCGTCGCTGGGCGAGCTGCACGCCTGGTTGCTGGCGACCCAACACAACGTCGCCGCCGGCAGCAGCACGGCCAAGGCCATCGACCACGCGCTCAAGCGCTGGCCGGCGCTGGCGCGCTATGCCGAGTCCGGCAGTCTGCCAATCGACAACAATCCGGTCGAGAACGCCATCCGTCCCATTGCCATCGGCAAGAAGAACTGGCTGTTCACCGGTTCGGAGCGGGCTGGCCGCCGCGCCGCCGCCATCCAGAGCCTGTTCGCCACCGCCAAGCTGAACGGACTCGATCCGCTGTGCTGGCTGACCAGCGTACTGGAACGTCTCCCGACGTGCCCTAACAGCCAGCTCGATACGCTGCTGCCATTTCCGAACTCTACGCAGTCCTAAACCCGCTGAACAGGTGGGACGGCTGGACGCTTATTAAAGTCTCGATCTCGGAGCTGGGCATCGTGAAGGTGCGATTCTATGCGCTGAGGCTTGATCGCCTTTTTGAAGGACGTCCTGGCGATGAGATTGCAGCGTCAGGTGCCGAAGTAGCGTAGCTCGATTGGTGGCGGATCGGCGGCGCTTCAATCTACGCCAACGGCGTATGGCTGATTCATGCTACTGGGCATGGATCAACCCTGCCGACCCTGCCGACCCTGCGCTATCGATCTTCTCCTAACCACTATTCTTAATCTGAAGAGATGCCTCGCTCGCGCGATAAGCGCTATACATCAGGTGGCGATCAATGCCGGAACGGGGATGTCATCGTCGAACACCCATGCTGAGACGCCGTGATCCTGTAATTCCTGTCGGTTTTGAAGGAACAACTGGTGTTCTTTCGGGTTTTTTGTTCCTGTCGGTGTTGTATCAACGTGCCAATGGCGCAAAAAATATGGCACGAGGCACAGGCGCAAAGAAACGTATTTGGCCTCGTCATCCGCGATGTCATAGTCGAAGCGAATGGTTTCGGGGTGCTCCGCTTTTGGGTGCGGCATAAGGGCCACTAGCACTTCCTTCGTCCACTCGGGATCCTGATCGATGGACGCTTCTGAGCTGCCACATTCCACGACAGAGTTGAAGCGCGCGAGATTGCAATCTCTAAAGACAGCCTTTGTATTGTCAAAACAACGAACGTGCCATCGGGCTCCGTCGTGGACCAACGCGACCGGTGACAGTATCCGATCAATAGCGCCACGATCCAGCGAGACATACTTGGCAGAAATTTTTTTGCGTTGGTACATGGCGCGTGTGAGGGATGCGACCAGTTCAATCGGCACTTTTCTCTTGATCGAAATCTGCACGGAACTTGGAAGACGCTTCGCATGCTCGGGGTCAAATGCTATGGCGCGCTCTCCAGAAAGTGAATACAGGGCTTGATCCACAAGGTGAGTAAAGAGTGGGGCGCCATTGGAATACACATAGCAGCGCTGCCGAAGATCGTACTCCAACATGGTTGGTGCCAGTTCTGCGTAGAGCGACAAATCCTTTGTCGCTGCGGGTTCGCTGATGCCGAATCTAGCGACCAAGTCCTTACGTGATACCTGGCCGATGAAAAATGCTAAAAAATCAATGTAAAACAACCGTTCGCGTTGTGTATCACGCTGTTGTTCCATAAACAACTCCCCCAAGTTAGTTCTCAATTATACAGAAGTCTACACTAAACTTAAATTTAATATGACGTGATAAAATTTATTGCCACGTAAAATAAATGCTGGTACAGTTCGCTCATTGGTCAGTTTCGGCCAACCCACTGTCGATGAAAGCGGCTATGAACCAGCAAACCAACCCAAACGAAAACGCGAATGCAAACTCGGCTCACGGGCTGCCTTCGGAGAATAACGGCAGTATTCAGCTTGGAGGGACTGACGTAGGCGTTGGCCACGCCATCGACATAGGTGATGAAAATTTGACATTTAGGCAAGTTTTTATTGACGACTTGACGCCAACCGGCACGCAGCTCGCGTTGGCTGCAGGCTTCAAGTCGGCCGTTGACGTTAGTGTTTTACAATTCATGCCAAGTGGTGATCTTGAAGACGTTCGTCCGAACGAGACGGTTGATTTACGAAGAGGCCAAGTGCGTTTCGTTATCGTTGAAAGTGACCGCGCATACAGGTTCACGATCGATGAGCAGCGATTCGATTGGCCGTGCCGTGTAGTCTCTGGTGGGGTACTCAGGAAGCTTGGTCAAGTTCAAACTGATATGGCTATTTATCTTGAACGGTCCGATCAGCCGGATATCCAAGTCCATGACCAAGATCTGATCGACCTCGACGCTAGTGGTGTGGAGTCATTTTCCAGCCGCAAACTCGTGTGGAAACTCAACGTCCAGGGCGTCGTTATTGAGGTCTCGGCCCCAACAATTGTAGTGCGGTTGGCACTAATAGAGGCCGGCTTCAACCCAGACCAAGGCTGGCATATCTTCCTCAAGATTGTCGGCGAGCAGAAGCAGGCGGTCGAGCTCTCCTCCGTCATAGACCTACGTAAGGACGGTATCGAAAAGCTACGGCTGACTCCAAAGGACGTCAATAACGGCGAAGCCTCTACGGCGCCTAGTCGCACCTTCGCTTTGCTTGACGTCGACGAGGCGTATCTTAATAGGCTCGGTCTGAGATGGGAAACCTTCGTTGAAGCAGAGCGACGTTGGCTTCTCGTCCATGACTACCCCTTGCCGGCCGGCTACACCACGACCCACACCCAGCTTGCATTGGAAGTTCCACCCACCTACCCCGGAGCGCAAATTTATGGGTTCTACGCTTACCCGCCGCTTGCGCTGTCGTCCGGGCGTACGATAGAGAGTACCCAGCTTCGGGGCATTTTGCTCGGCTTGGAGTACCACGGCTGGTCTCGAAACCGTGGTCCAGCGGCACCGTGGGATGCAAATTCAGATAACGTAGTGACACAGTTTTCCCTGGTTGATGCCGCTATCGCCAAAGAGGTTGGCGAATGATCCCCGAGGTTACTTTGGCCTTTGGCGGTGCGCTTCATGCTCAGGTGAAGAGCCATCTTTTCCCCAAAGATGGCTTGGAAGCGGCGGCTATCTTGAGCTGTACTCGTACGCCTGGTTCGCGGCGGCGGTTTCTGGTACGAGAAGTCATTCTTGTCCCATACTCCGCCTGTAAGCTTCGAAAACGTGACGCTATTACGTGGCCAGGTGAGTACATCGAGCAGGCTATTGATCTTGCCGAGCCGACTGATTCTATCATCATCCTTATCCATTCACACCCGGGAGGATGGTTTGATTTTTCCGACGCCGATGACGAAAGTGACCGCGCGGTAATCCCCAGCTTGTTCCACGCCTTCGGGGCAGAACATGGGGCGGCTATCATGACTGCAAATGGCGCCGTTCGTGCGCGACTTTATGATTCCAGCCATCAGATTAAACCAGTTGATCTGGTAACGGTTTCAGGCGATGACCTTTGTTATTGGTGGGACGACAGGGCGAGCTCCAGTGGGCCTGGGAATCGAAGCGTCGCCTTTACTGGCAGCATGACGGACGAGTTAGGCCGGCTTTCGGCCTCGGTGATCGGTGTATCCGGGACTGGATCGGTCACAGCCGAGCAGCTTGCAAGACTTGGATTCGGTCGTGTATTTTTAATTGATTTTGACCGCTTGGAATCAAAAAATCTCAATCGCATCCTGAATTCGAAAAGCGCGGACGCGGACATAAATCGGTTGAAGGTCGAAGCTTTTTCCGAGGCAATCGGAACATATCGCGGTGATGGCGTTGCCATCCCAGTTCCGGCGTCGATTGCGACAAGAGATGCCGTGCTTGCAGCCGCTCAGTCTGATGTCGTTTTTTGTTGTGTCGATACCCTAGAAGCCCGACAGATTGCAGATCTGATCGCCGCGTCATTTCTCCTACCGCTTTTCGATGTCGGTGTAGTTATTCTTGCGCGTAAAAAAGATGATGGGTTTGCGATTTCCGACGTCTGTGGCCGCATCGACTATGTCCAGCCCGGTGGCTCAACCCTGCGGGATCGTGGCGTTTACACGTCGGAGAGTCTGCGCGGGGAGTATCTCCAGAAGGTTGCTCCTGCTGCCCACCAGCAAGAGCTCGATGCGGGCTATCTCAAAGGAATGGCCGAAGAAGCTCCTGCGGTGATAACGCTAAACATGCGGGCGGCGGCGGCCTGCGTGAATGAATTTATTTCGCGAGCCTTTCCATTTCGCTTGGAATCAAATCGTCTCTACGCTCGTACCCAGTTCAGCCTGGCGGCTTGCGAAGAAGATTACATGTCCGAGGATGAATTCAAGCGCGCACCGAATCAACCTCTTGCACGAGGTCATATTGAACCGCTTCTTGGCTTGCCCGCACTTAAGGCGCCAGCACAATGACGATGAAGCGACGAGTCGCGCAGTGGTGGCGTAAAGTATGGGCTCCCTTTGCCCCTGCTCGTGGGCTACACATCTTTCAAGGCGACAGTTTGCCATCTCGAATACCCGGGCGAGATCTGGTTCTCGCACAAGAGGATGGAGAGGATTGGTGTGTTGGAATGCGTTGCCCATGCGGCTGTGGTCATGTGATTGAATTGCTGCTCATCGCAGAGGCTCGCCCACGGTGGGACCTGACAGTGGACGCGCGTGGGAGGCCCACGCTCTCGCCGTCGGTTTGGCTGAAGGCAGGGTGTCGTTCACATTTTTGGATTCGGGACGGTCGTATTCATTGGTGCTGACAGCTATCCGTTCATCGGCATCCTTTCTCGATCCCATGGTGTGTCGAAGGGCTGGTCCATGCTCCTAAGCATGGACCAGCCCTGCCGACCCTGCCGACCCTGCCGACCCTGCCGACCCTGCCGACGCTACAATGAGCCAATTTTTCCTTAGGTCGGCCATCTTGGATGCTCATTTACGAATGGAATCAGTTTGATGCTTGTGGGATACTTTGGTTAAAGTTATTGAATTAATTTCTCGTCCGGCGAAGTAGATCAACAAATTTCACATCCATCGCCCATAATTGCGGCATCGATTTTACAAAGACCAACTAACCATGCAATGGATCGCCCCCTCAGAAAAAGACAGCGCAACCACTACGCTTGAAAAGCGCCTATGGGATGCCGCTGACCAGTTTCGCGCTAACTCGGGTTTGAAGCCACAGGAGTATTCCGGCCCCATCCTGGGCTTGATCTTCTTGCGTTTTGCCGAGGTGCGGTTTACCGTCCAGCACACCAAGCTCACCGTTGCTGGCAGTAGTGTACGGAGGGGCAGCAGGGTGGATGAGCCTGCTGCATACCATGCCGAAGGTATCCTGTACCTCAGTCCCGAGGCGCGCTATGACTACTTGCTGACGCTGCCCGAGGCATCGGACATTGGCGGCAAGGTGAATGCTGCCATGCGTGAGATTGAAAAGCACAACCCCAAGTTGGCTGGTGTTCTGCCCAAGACCTACAACCTGTTCACTAGCACTCTGCTTAAGGAGTTGCTAAAAAAGGTGTCAGAAATCCCGGCTAGCCTCGACTACGACGCTTTCGGCCGAATTTACGAATACTTCCTTGGCGAATTCGCTATGACCGAGGGCCAGGGAGGCGGGGAGTTTTACACCCCCAGCAGCATCGTACGCCTTTTGACGGAAATCATTGAGCCCTTCCATGGCCGCATCCTTGACCCTGCCTGCGGGTCGGGCGGCATGTTTGTACAGTCGGCGCGCTTTGTGGCCGAGCATCAGAAGAACCCCGCAGCCGAGCTGTCCATCTGCGGTGTAGAAAAGACGGACGATACTGGCCGCCTGTGCCGTCTCAACTTGGCGGTGCACGGGCTGGAGGGCGATATCCGTCATGGCGGTAACATCAACAGCTACTACGATGATCCTCACACCGCTACCGCGCAGTTCGACTTTGTGTTGGCCAACCCTCCTTTCAACGTCAATGCCGTGGACAAGGAGCGACTCAAGGACATGGTGGGCTCTGGCCGCCGCTTTCCGTTTGGCATGCCGCGAACCGACAACGCCAACTATCTGTGGATTCAGCTTTTCTACTCTTCGCTGAACGCTAAAGGCCGCGCCGGTTTTGTGATGGCCAATTCGGCATCCGATGCGAGATCCAGCGAGCAGGAACTACGGCAGCAGCTTATCAATGCTCGTGCAGTGGATGTAATGGTCGCCGTCGGTCCCAATATGTTCTACACGGTTACTTTGCCCTGCACGTTGTGGTTTCTGGATAAAAGCAAGGAGCAGACCGCGCGTGCTGATACTGTGCTTTTTATCGACGCCCGCCATATCTACCGGCAGATTGATCGTGCCCATCGTGACTGGACACCTGCGCAGATCGGGTTTATTGCCAACGTAGTGCGACTCTATCGCGAGGAGGTGTTGGACATTACACAGGGTGGGAAAGAGGTTGAGGAAAAGATCAAGGAGGTGTTTGGAAGCAAGCCTACCTATTCCGACGTGCCTGGCTTGTGCAAAGCCGTCACGCTGGGCGCCATCGAAGCCCAAGGTTGGTCTCTGAACCCTGGTCGTTATGTGGGCGTTGCCCCAGGTGAGCACGTGAGCGACGAAGATTTTAATGCGCAGTTTGAAGCGTTAAATGAAGAGCTGGTTTCGTTGAATTCTCAGGCACGGGGACTGGAGCAAATGATTGCCGCGAACGTAGCCGAAATTCTGGAGGCATAAGGATGGTAGCCAATAGATGGCCAGACTTGAAGGTTGGAGAACTAGGGCAGGTCATTACCGGGCGCACGCCCTCGACAGACCGTCCGAGCTATTTTGGTGATGATTTCCCGTTCATTACGCCCGGCGATATGAGACAAGGAAAGTATGCACGCGATTCGCAGCGAGGACTTTCGCATGAGGGCGTAGCATTGTTGAATCGAATTCTTCTGCCCGCGAATAGCGTTTGTGTTTCCTGTATCGGTTGGCAAATGGGTGAGGTAATTATGACCGATCGGCCTTCGATAAGTAATCAGCAGATCAACACGATCGTTCCGAATGGCAAAGTAGATCCGTCATTCCTTTACTACTCGCTTCGCACAAGGAAGCAAGAGTTGCTATCGCTCGGTGCCACCACTGGTGTGCGAACGCCGATTTTGAACAAATCGGCTTTCTGCGAAACGAAGGTAAAGGTGCCACCTCTCTCCGTACAGCAGCGCATCGCAGGTATCCTGTCAGCCTATGACGACCTCATCGAAAACAGCCAGCGGCGCATCAAGATTCTTGATACGATGGTCCGTGCCCTCTACCAAGACTGGTTCATTCACTTCCGGTTCCCAGGCTTTGAAAATCATCCGCGCGTTGCATCTGCGATGGGGGAAATTCCCCAGGGATGGGAGGTGAAAAAGTTGGGCGAGATTGCCGAAGAAATGCGCCGCAATGTGCGTAAAGGCGAACTCGATGGTCCGCAAAATTACGTCGGGCTTGAACACATCCCACGTCGTTCGCTTGCTCTGGATGCTTGGGACACGATGACTGATCTTGGCTCAAACAAACTGGAATTTAAAAGGGGCGAAGTTCTCTTCAGTAAGATTCGACCATACTTCCACAAAGTTAGTGTCGCCCCGTTTGACGGGTTGTGCTCTGCAGATACTATTATTATTCGCGCCCACCGCCCAGAGCATCATGCCTTTGTGGTCGCGTGTGCGTCCAGTGACGATTTCGTTGCCCATGCCACTACGACGTCAAACGGCTCAAAGATGCCTCGTGCTAATTGGGCAGTATTACGCGATTACAAAGTCGTGATTCCAAGTAGTAAGGTCAGCGAACAATTCTCAACTTTTTTTGCTGACATGATCGCGCAGCAACAAGCCCTTGTTTTCCAAATTCAAAACCTAAGCCGCACTCGCGACCTGCTACTACCGCGCCTGCTGTCCGGTCAGATCACTGTTGAGGCCGCCTAAGCTATGTCCAACGCTTACTCTGAAGAGCAACTTGTCGAGCAGCCAGCCATCGGGCTATTTGCAGCTTTGGGTTGGCGAACGGTTTCCGCTATGGATGAAATATTTGGCATCGATGGCACGTTGGGCCGCGAGACGAAGGGCGAGGTGGTGTTAATGGCGCGTTTGCGCGCCGCGCTCACCCAGCTCAACCCGACCTTGCCTGATGAGGCAATTATCGCGGCCATGGATGAGCTGGCCCGCGACCGTTCCGCCATGAGCCTGGAGGCGGCCAACCGCGAAGTTTACGGGCTGTTGAAAGAGGGCATTGCTGTCTGGGTGCCTGATCGGGAGCATGGTGGTCAGAAGGCCGAGCGCCTGCGCGTGGTGGACTGGCAGCAGCCGCAGAACAACGACTTCTTGCTGGTCAGTCAGTTTAGCGTGACCGGTGCGCTCTATACCTGCCGCCCTGATCTGGTCGGCTTTGTAAACGGCATGCCCTGGGTGGTGATTGAACTTAAGAAGCCTGGTGTTCCCGCCCGCGCTGCCTTTGATGAAAACCTGACGCACTACAAGCAGCAGGTGCCCAGCCTGTTTTGGTTCAACGCATTGATGATCGCCAGCAATGGCACCGATAGTCGCGTGGGTTCGCTCACTGCGGACTGGGAGCGTTGGGTAGAGTGGAAGCGCGTTGAGCGGGAGAACGAGTCGCGTCGGGTGTCGCTGGAAGTGATGCTGCGCGGCACTTGCGACCGCACGCGGCTGCTGGACATGGTGGAGAATTTCACTTTATTCTCCGAGCACAAGACGGGGCTGGTGAAGATCATTTCCCAGAACCACCAGTTTCTGGGCGTGAACAACGCCATCGCCTCGATGCTGGAGGCCCGTCAACTGGGTCACGGTCGTGGTGGCATATTTTGGCAGACACAGGGGAGTGGGAAAAGTTTCTCCATGGTGTTTTTCGCACAGAAAGTGTTGCGTACACTGCCCGGTAACTGGACCTTCGTCGTGGTGACCGATCGCGTGGAATTGGACGAGCAGATTGCCAAGACCTTTAAGACCACCGGTGCTGTGAGCGAGGCCGAGGGCGACGAATGCCATGCCAGCAGTGGCGCACACCTGCGCGAGTTGTTGCGAGGCAATCACCGCTATGTGTTTACGCTGGTGCACAAATTTCAGACGCCGGAGCTGTTGTGCGAGCGTTCGGACGTAATCGTGCTGACCGATGAGGCGCATCGCAGTCAGTACGACACCCTGGCGCTGAACATGCGCTCAGCGTTGCCTAAAGCGATGTTCCTGGCCTTTACCGGTACGCCACTAATTGCGGGCGAGGAGCGTACCAAGGAGGTGTTTGGCGACTATGTGTCGATCTATGACTTTCAGCAGTCAATTGAAGACGGCGCCACGGTGCCGCTATTCTACGAGAACCGGACGCCGGAGCTGCAACTTATCAACCCAGACTTGAACGAAGATATTTACAGGGTGATTGATGAGGCCGAGCTAGACCCTGAGCAGGAAGCCAAGCTGGAGCGCGAGTTGTCGCGCCAGTACCACCTAATCACCCGCGACGACAGGCTGGAAACAGTGGCACAGGACATCGTTCGGCACTTCCTTGGGCGTGGGTTTGTTGGCAAGGCAATGGTAGTGTCCATCGACAAGGTCACCGCGCTTAAAATGCATGACAAGGTGAAAAAGCTCTGGGCCGTGGAAACCGCCAGGGTGCAAAAAGAACTGGGCGAGTTGGCCTACCTGCCCGCAGAACGCGGTATGACACCCGAACAGGCCAGGCGTGATGTCCGTAAGGGCGAGCTGAAACAACGCCTTGCCGTGCTGTCCACTACCGACGTGGCGTTGATCGTCTCACCCGGACAAAACGAAATTGCACAAATGCAGGCGCAGGGCCTAGACATTGAGCCGCACCGCAAGCGCATGAACGACTCACAGCCGGGGCTGGACGAGAAGTTCAAGGACACCGAAGATCCATTGCGATTGGTGTTTGTTTGCGCTATGTGGCTCACTGGCTTTGACGCGCCGAGTTGTTCCACCGTGTACCTAGACAAGCCGATGCGCAACCATACGCTGATGCAGGCCATTGCGCGGGCGAACCGCGTATTTCCCGGCAAGCACAGCGGTGTGATCGTGGACTACGCAAATGTGTTTGCCTCGCTGGAGAAGGCGTTAGCCCTGTATGGGGCGGGCAAGGACGGTAAGAGTCCTGTGAAGGATAAGCAACAACTGGTGGACGAATTGCGAGCCTCAGTGGTGGACGCCACGGCATTTTGCGCAAAGCACGGCGTGATGATCGCCGAAATCGAGGCGCTGCCTGCCGGTGGCCTGGAACGTTTGCAGGCGATTGAGGACGCCTTGAATGCGCTGATTTCACCAGACCCTTTGCGCCGTGAGTTTTTTGGCCATGAACGGCTGTTGAGCACGCTGTACCGCGCCGTCAAGCCTGACCCCATGGCGCTGGAGTTTTCTAGCCGGATCGCCTGTCTGACCACGTTAGCTGAAGCCATCCGCGTCAAGCTAAACCCTAACCCACCGGACATTTCAGCGGTGATAGGGGATATCAACGGGCTGCTGGACAGTTCCATCACCGGCCACGCCATCCGCGAGCAGGGGCCACCGGCACTGGATCTGTCCAAAATTAACTTCGAGGCACTGGCTTCGCGGTTTAAGCAGTCCAAGCACAAGAACACCGACTTGGAAGTGCTCAAGGCCGCCATTCAAGCCAAGCTGGAGCAGATGATCAAGTTGAACAGCACCCGTGCCGACTTTGCGGAGAATTTTGAGGAGCTGATTGAACGCTATAACGCCGGAAGTGCCACTATCGAGGCGCTATATGCCGAGTTGCTGAATCTGAGTAGCCGCCTGAACGAGGAGCAACAGCGCCATGTGCGTGAGAACATGAGTGAGGAAGAGCTGGTAGTTTTTGACATCTTGACCCGACCAGCGCCAGAACTGAGCCCGCAGGAGCGGGCGGATGTAAAAAAGGTCGCCAGTGAGTTGCTTAAAAAGCTCAAGGGTTTGCTGGTTATTGACTGGCGGAAGAAATCGAATGCACGGTCGCAGTTGAAGTTGTCAATCGAAGATACTTTGGATACCGGGCTGCCGGGAGCATATACGCCTGAGCTGTATCAGCAGAAGTGCGCTGCGATGTTCGAGCATTTCTATGAGAGCTATCCTCAACGAGATTGATGGGAGCAGGAAGTCGAACGTCGGGGCTGGTTTTGCGAAACCGAACTCGTGGAGCGGCTGTGTGTGTGGCGGGGAAAGTAACCGGGAATGGACCGACGCACGGACTGCGTGTCGTTGAAACAAGAACGCCAAACTGCATGGGTTGGCGTTCTCTTTGAAGCATTCTTGGTGGCCCGGGGCGGAATCGAACCACCGACACAAGGATTTTCAATCCTCTGCTCTACCAACTGAGCTACCAGGCCAAGGGCCGCAATTATAGCGACCCGGCGTCGGGTTTGGCAAGAGCTAGCGCCACTTTCTTATAAACGATATAAATTTGCTATTTCACCGTGACGGTGACGCTGCGGAACTTGCGCCTGGATTTCGGCTCGTACTCCTTGCAAATGGCGCCGTCGATCTTGTCGTCGCCGTCGTCGCTGAGCAGTTGAAAGGTTTTGCCGTCGGCCAGCGGGAACAGCGCTTCCGGCCGCAGGCTGCGGTCGAGATCGATCTTCAGCAGGACCGGGGCGTCCTTCGCCGCGCCCGACCATTTGTAGAGCTTGAAATCGCCGTCCTTGCCGGCCGGCCCGGCGATGATCAGGTAGGCGCGCAGCCCAGGCGCGTAGTCGATGCTGCGGATGCCGCGTCCGCCCAGCGGCAACCGGATCGGGTCGCCCAAGTCCGGCGCCGCCGCTTGTTTCGCCAGCAGCGCGTCGGCGTTGCGCAGCGGGACGATCAGCGCCTTGCCATCGATCACCGGGCTGCGGAAGCCGATCAGCAAATGTCCCTGCGGCGTGGCGGCCAGGCCTTCGATATTCAATCCGCCTTCTTCGGGGATTTTGGCGGCCGCTTCCCGCAGCCCGTATTTGTCCGCCAGCAGCGCCGGCAGCAGGCCGGCGTAGGCCGTGCCGAATGGCTTCAGGTCAAGCTCGCCATGTTTGTCGTCGATGTCGGTGGCGAACAGCTGGCGGCGCTTGGGCTTGACCTTGCCTTTGGTGTTGAGACCGTGCGAGCCGATCCAGTAGATGCGCTTGCCGACCTGCGCCGCGCCTTCGATATCGACTTCGTCTTTCTTTTTCTCGCCGTCGATGTCCAGCCACTTGGACCAGTTGAAGGAAGCGTCCAGCGCGGCGCCGGACACATCGCGGCGGTACAGCCGCAGCGTCTGGTCGTCGTCGTTGGCGACCAGGAAGCGGTCAGCGCCGACCGCGACGGCGGCCGAGCCGTCGCAGATGCCGAAGTGCTCCAGCGGCGCCGCAGCGTGCGCGCTGGCCGGGCCGAAACCAGCGCAGAGCGCGAAAATACAGATGATGCGGCGCATGATGCCTCCCGGGTGATTACTCCGGAACGATGATACGCCAGCGCCACGGTTTGAGCACGGCCTGTCCGTCGTCGCCGGCCAGCTTGTATTTCTGCAGCGTGGCGGTCGGGTTGACGATCACCCGCACGTTGTTGCCGCCCTGCTGGCGCTTGAAGGCGAACAGCTGGTCGTTGCCGACGTCGAGCAGCTGCACCGTGCCGCCTGCCGCGCCGTTCCACAGCGCCGGGTTCTGCTTCTTGAGCGCGTTCAGGCCGGCGTAGAAGCCTTCCAGCTCGTAGTTCTTCCAGTCGATCGGATCCTTCTCGAAGAACTCCAGCTTCTTCTCCAGCCGCGACTCCTGGCCGCTGTAGATCAGCGGCATGCCGGGCAGCGTGTAGCTCAGCACCGTCATCGCGCCCCAGGCCGGGCCGTACAGGTCCTTGTCCGTGCCCTGCCACGAGTTGATGTCGTGGTTGTTGGTGAACTGCAGCCGGTACGAGTCGCGCGCATACGCTTTCGGCGGATGCTCGACATAGGCCTTCAGCTCGGCCGCGCCGGCCTGGCCCTTGCCGATCTTCTTCATGATCTCGTTGAGCGGCCAGTCGTAGCTGGCGTCGAAGGCCTTGGCGTGCAGGTCCGGCTGGTTCCACTCGGCCAGCATGAACACCGGCTTGATCTTGTCGAGCCGCGCGCGCGCCTGGTCCCAGAACTCGGTCGGCACCAGCCCGGCCGCGTCGCAGCGGAAGCCGTCGATGTCGGCCTCCTTGACCCAGAACGCCATGGCGTCGGTCATGCCCTGCCACAGCGCCTTGTTGCCGTAATCGAGGCCGATCACGTCGGTCCATTCCTCCATCTCGCCGGCTTCGTTCTTGAAGGTGACCGAGTAGATCTCGCCCTTGTCGTTCTTCTTGTACCAGTCCGGATGCTGCTCGGCCCACGGGTTGTCCCAGGCGGTGTGGTTGCCCACCCAGTCGAGGATCACTTTCATACCCAGCGCGTGCGCCTGTTTGACCAGCTTGCGCAGGTCGTCCATGCTGCCGTAGTCCGGGTTGACGGCGGTGTAGTCCTGCACCGCGTAGTAGCTGCCCAGCGTGCCCTTGTGGTTCTTCTTGCCGATCGGGTGGATCGGCATCAGCCAGATCACGTCCACGCCCATCTGTTTGAGGCGCGGCAGGCTGGCGCTGAAGGCGTTCAGCGTGCCTTCCTTGCTGTACTGGCGCAGGTTGACTTCATAGATGTTGGCGCTGCGGCTCCAGGCGGGATGCTTCGGATCGGCGTGCGCTGCCGGCAGGGCGCTCAACAGCGCGACCAGCGGCAGCATGGCGGCAAATTTTTTCATGGGTCTCCAGTCTTATTTGAGGGTGCGTTCGAACAGTTCGTAGATGCGGCGGTATTCGTCGTACCAGCTTTCCGGGTGCACGAAGCCGTGCCGCTCCATCGGGTACGGCGCCAGCTCCCAGTTGGCTTTCTTCAGTTCGATGAAGCGCTGCGCCATGCGCACCGAGTCCTGGAAGAAGACGTTATCGTCGATCATGCCGTGGGCGATCAGCAGGTTGCCTTTCAGCTGGTCGGCGTATTCGATCGGCGACGAGGCCTTGTACGCTTCCGGGTCCAGGTCCGGCGTGTTGAGGATGTTGGCGGTGTACTCGTGGTTGTAGGTGGTCCAGTCGGTGACGGGACGCAGCGCGGCGCCGGACTTGAACTGGTCCGGTGCGCGCAGCAGCGCCATGAAGGTCATGAAGCCGCCGTAGCTGCCGCCGTAGATGCCGACATTCTTCGCATCGCCCTGCTGGTTGGCGACCATCCAGTTCAAGCCGTCGACGTAGTCTTCCAGTTCCGGGTGACCCATCTGGCGGTAGATCGCGGTGCGCCAGTTGCGGCCGTAGCCCAGCGAGGCGCGGTAGTCCATGTCCAGCACGATGTAGCCCTTCTGCACCAGCAGGTTGTGGAACATCTGCTCGCGGAAGTAGACCGGATAACGCTTGGTCACGTTTTGCAGGTAGCCGGCGCCGTGCACGAACATCACCACCGGATATTTTTTACCCGCTTCCAGCGTGGCCGGGCGATACAGCTTGGCCCATACCGGATCGGCGCCATGCGTCGACGGCACGGCGACGATTTGCGGCGTGATCCACTCGCGCGCCTTGAAGTCGGCGCTGCGGGTGTCGGTCAGCTGCGTCACCGCGCCGCCCGTGCTGGCGACGGTGCCGATCTGCGACGGCATGTAGGCGGTCGAGTAGCGCACCAGCAGCTTGCGGCCGTCCGGCGACAGCGTGAAGCTTTCGACGCCGCCCAGCGAGGTCAGTTCCTTCAGCGCGCCGTCCTTGCTGGCGGCGGAGCAGACTTCATAAGTGCCCGGCAGTTTGGGATTGCACAGGAAGTAGGCGGTGGCGCCGTCGGACGACCAAGTGACGTCGGAGGCTTCCCATTTTCCGGAGGTCAGGGCGCGGGCCTTGCCGTCGGCGCTCTGGGTGTAGATGTGCGAGTAGCCGCTTTCTTCCGACTCGTACCACAGCGTGCTGTTGTCCGGCTGCCAGCCGAAGTCGTTGCCGCGGTTGTTGACCCAGGCGACGTCGCTGAGGCGATGCAGCGGTTTCAGTTTGGCGGCGGCCAAGTCGACGCTGGCGATCCAGCGGTCCTTGTTGTCGATGGCCTGCGCCATCACCGCGACCTGCGCGCCGTTGGCGCTCCAGCGGATCGATTCCTCGCTGCGCTCGAAGCGCACGCCGCGATTGCCCTTGAGCGCGTCGAGCTTGTGCGCGGCGCGCATCTCGGCCAGCGGATCGACGGCGATGCCGGGCAGGGCGTCCAGCGAGAGCTCGGTGACCTTGCGCGTGGCGACGTCGATCAGTTTGAGTTGCTGCGGCAGCGGGCCTTCGTCGCTGACGCGCTTGCGCTCGTCGTCGGTTTCCTCGTAGCCCGATTCGGTCACGTACTTCGGCATCTTGCCGACGCGGCGCTTGTCGCCGTCCTTGGCGCTGGTGACCACCAGCAGGTAGCGGCCGTCCGGCGACAGCGCGCTGGTCTCGATGACGACCTTCTCGCCCAGGTAGACCGGCGGCGCGGCGCGGGTGGCGTCGGCGCTGCGTTCTTCGTTGCGGCGGTCGCGCGCGGCGTCCTTCTCCGCCTTCAGGCGCGCCAGCGTGGACATCAGGCGCAGTTGCAGGTCGCGGCGCGTGTTGGCGTCCGGCGCGGCGTCGGGATCCTTGGCGGTGCGCAGCTGCACCACCGGCGACACCAGGCGCTCGGCGCGGCTCCAGCTGAACCAGTCGCTGCCGACGCGGAACTGCACGTGGGCGCCGTCGGCCGCGTATTGCGCGTCGGCGGCGGCCGTGGTGCCGCGCACGATCTGCGTCAGCGCGCCGGTCTTCAGGTCGCGCTCGAACAGGTCGCCGTTGCGCAGCAGGATGGCGCGGGTGCGTTCGCGGTTGTAGACCGGGTTGGCGCTGTCGAGGTTGGCCAGCTGCTTGTCGTCGATCCGCTTGGGCGCGCCGGCGGCGATCTGGTAGGTGTCGCGCAGCACCGAGCCGTCGCGCTTTTGCTTGAAGTAGACCTGGCGGCTGTCCCAGCCCCACCATGCCGATTCGACCGGGTTGCCGATCCAGTCGGGATTGGCCATGGCCTGGTCGAGGGTGATCGGGGAGGGGGCTGCTGTGACGACGGCGCTGGCGGCCAGCGCGAGAAGAGGCAGAACAAAACGCATCGGTAGTTTCGCTTCGAGGTTGAATGATCGGACGCGCCGAAGCGCGTCCCAGATTCTAGCCTAAGCGCTAACTCCGGGCCATCTTGTCGGGATGGCCATGGCCGGCGTGCGGGCCGCCGCGCCGTGGCGCGAGGCGCAAGGCCAGCAGCAGCACCGCGCCCGCCGCCGCGTACAGCACGATCAGCACCGACAGCATGGCGGCGCTGCCGCCCCAGGCCATGGCGCGCTCGCCCAGCGCGGGACCGAAGGCGCCGCCGGCCAGGCCGGCGCTGCATACCAGCGCGATGCCGGCGGCGGCGCGGCGGCGGTGCAGCAAATCGGTGAGGATGGCCACCAGCAGCGGCGCGGCCGAGGCGATGCCCAGCGACGCCAGCGACAGCCCGGCCAGCGACCAGGCCAGCACGCTGTCGGCGGCGATGGCCAGTCCCAGTCCGCCGGCGGCCAGCACCATGCAGGCGACGAAGTGGCCGCGCCGCTCGCGCCGCCGGTCCGAGTCGTAGCCGATGGCGATCATGCCGATCACGCCGGCGATGTTGGGCAGCGCGGCCAGCAGGCCAAGCTGCAGCTGGCCGCCCGCGCCCCAGCGCTGCAGCAGCAGCGGCGCCCAGAACGCCAGCGTGGTGCTGGCGCCGATCAGCAGCAGGTTGGCCAGGGCCAGCAGGCCGATGGCCGGATTGCGCAGCAGCGACCAGGTGATGGCCAGCGGCGACGGCGGATCGTCGTCCTCCTCTGCGCCGGCGTTGGCCGCCAGTCCGGCGGCGGCGGCCAGCAGCGCCTCGTCGCGCTCCAGCTGCTGCGCCACCATCTGCTGTTCGAACGGCGACAGCCAGCGCGCGTCGTGCGGCTGGTCGTCCAGGTAAAACCACGCGACCACGCCGAGCAGCGCCGCCGGCAAGGCCTGCACCAGCAGCAGCCATTGCCAGCCGTCCAGACCCTTGGCCAGGTGCAGCGATTGCAGCGTGGCGGCGCACAGCGGGCCGGCCACCGCGCCGGCCATCAGCGCGGCCGATGCGAACACCGCGATCACGCGCGCGCGCCGCGCCGCCGGATACCAGTAGGTGAGGTAGAGCACCGCGCCGGGGAAGAAGCCGGCTTCAAACACACCGAGCAGAAAGCGGATCGCATAGAACTCGAACGGCTCGCGCACGAACGCGCCGGCGGCCGTGATCGCGCCCCAGCACAGCATCATGCGCAGCAGCGTCTTGCGCGCGCCGATTTTTTCCAGCAGCAGATTGGCGGGCAGTCCGAACAGGCAGTAGCCGATAAAGAAGGCGCCCGCGCCCCAGGCCCAGGCGTGGTCGCTCAGCGCGAGGCTGTCCTGGATCTGCAGGCGCGCGTAGCCGATGTTGACGCGGTCCAGCCAGGCGACCGCATAACACAGCATCAAGAAGGGAAGCAGCCGCCAGCTGATCTTGCGATAGATGGCATCCATGCCTGCGGCGCCGCGCAGGTGCAGTAGCGTGGCGCCGTGGCTCATGACGCCAGCCCCGGCGGATGCACGTTCAGTGGCGTGAGGTCGGTGGCGGAATGGATCTGCATACAGCCGATATTATCCGCCGGTTAATGCTTAGGCAAGCGTTCGGATCGTTTGCCAGAATGCAAAACAACAGTCGCTGCGGTGGTGCCCGATCTTGGTGCAAGGTTAACGAAATCCGGGATGGTTCAAGCCCGGCGGCGGGGGCGTAGCTCCGGTTGCGACGCGGCGTCGCCGTCGTCCTGCGCCAGGAATTTGCTGCCGATCTCGAACCATTCTTCGCTGGAGATCACCTTCTGCGCCAGCGGCAGCAATTCCTGTTCTTCCTTGTCCAGCCGCTTGAGCAGGTTCTGGCAATACAGGTCGATAGTGCGGCACAGGAACTTGCCTTGCGTGGCGCTGCGGCGCATGGCGCGGCGCAGGCATTTGTGCACGGCGGCCAGCATCGCGCCGCCGAGGCGGCTCAACGCTTCCAGGTCGTTCATCAGCGCGGCGCAATTGGAATCGGCGGCGCGCACCGCCGGCATCAGGCAGGCTTCGACCTTGCGCTGGTGGCGCGCCTCGGCAAAGCTGGTCAGTTCCCTGAGTTGGGTTTCAATGAACACAGGATCGATTTCCTGCGGACGGCGCGCGATCGACTGCACATACTGCAGCAGACGCGAAATGAAGTGACGTTCTTTTTTTTGTTCGATCGAAAGGGTCAACAAGACATAGGTGGCTGTAAGCATGGCGTTTCCCGCGGTTCCCGTCATTGGCCGAAGCGCTCTCGGGTAAAGCCTTACCTTAGCGCTGTAGCGGACTCATTCAACGTCGATTTACAATTGTTCACAAGTAGATGTGATGCAATAACATTTGAAGATTACCGGCGGGGAAAATGCGTTGTGCGCACGTCAAGCCGGCGGAAAACGGGCGCACGTCACCTGGCTAAGTGAACGATTATGCACCGATTCCACGCCTGAAAATACGCGATTTATTGCGTCGATCAAAAAAAATTTCTATCGGCCACGGCGGTTTTCGCCGTGGCCTCAATGCTGCATCGCGGCGAACTTGCGCCGGCGATCAGGCCGCGCGCGGCGCGCCCAGGTAGGCGCTGCGCGGCGCCGAAAAACCGGCCTTGACCTGGCGCGAGGTGTCGTCGGTCAGCACTTCGTCTTCACCGGCGTTGAGGGCTTTGACGATGGCGTCGGCGATGTCGGCCGGCGCGGCTTTCGGCGCATCGACGCCGGCGGTCATGTCGGTGTCCATATAGCCCATGTGGGCGCCGAGCACGTGGGTGTTCTGCGCCGCCAGCTCGCCGCGCAGGCTGTTGGTCAGGCCCCAGGCGGCGGCCTTGGAGGCGCTGTAGGTGCCGGTGCCCGGCAGGCTGATCCAGCTCAGCGCCGACAGGATGTTGATGATGGCGCCGCCGCCGTTGCGGCCCAGCACCGGCGCGAAGGCGTGGCTCAGGGCCAGCGGCGCGAAGAAATTGATTTCCAGTTCGTCGCGGGCCGCTTGCAGCGCGTCCGGCGTGGTGGCGCCGCTGCCGGTGGAGATGCCGGCGTTGTTGATCAGGATGGTCAGGTCGGGAATCGCTTGCACCACGGCGGCGACGTCGGCGGCGTTGGTCGCGTCCAGCTTGATCGGCGTGACGCCGGGATAGGTCACCGCTTCCGGCTTGCGGGCGCCGGCGTAGACTTTGCGCGCGCCGGCGGCGAGGGCGGCTTGCGCCAGGGCTTTGCCCAGGCCACGATTTGCACCGGTAACGAGGACGACGGCATCTTTGAAGTTCATGATAATTCCTTTCAGTGGTGGAGGGTATGAAACAATATGACCGGTCATCTTAAAAATGACCGAAAAAAATTTACTTCAGAATCCGGCCCAGCATCATGCGCGCATAACGGTCCAGCGGTTCGCGGCTGCGTTCAGCCTTGGAGCGCAGCACCGCGCCCTGCCAGGCGTCGACCACGAACTCGGCCAGTTCGGCCGCCGTGTAGGTGTTGCAAATGCTGCCGTCGCGCTGGCCTTCGGCGATCACCGCCGCCAGCGCCCCGGCCGACTGGGCGAACGAATCGCGCGCCTGCTGGCGGATCGCCGGCACCTGGTTGGACAGCTCGGTGCTGAAATTGCCCAGCATGCAGCCGCAGTCGAAGTCCATGGCCTCGTTCGATGCGATAAAATCCTTGAAGTACTGCTGGATGCGTTGCAGCGGCGTCAGCGAAGTGTCGCGCAGCGCTTTGCCGAGCTCGCCGGCGCGCTCCGAATAACGCTGCAATACCTCCAGCCCCAGCGCTTCCTTGCTGGTGAAGTGGTTGTAGAACGACCCCTTGGGCACCCCGGCCGCCGCAGTGATGTCCTGCACGCTGGTGGCGTTGAAGCCCTTGCTGTGCAGCAGGCTCAGGCTGGTGGCGACGAGTTGTTCTTTGACGTTAGGCTTAGGCATGTGTGTAATATGACCGGTCGTCTTAAAAAAGTCAAGGATTTATTTGCGCAGCCATTTAGCTTAATGCTAACCTACTTAGAGTCGGTCAAACTATCAATGTAATATTCACGAAAGGCAAGTGCATGAAACTGTTTTCCGGACGCCATTATTTCCTGGCCAGCCTGGCTGCCATCACCCTGGCAGGTTGCGCCGCACCCGAGGCCCAAGTGGGCGCCGATGGCACCAAGGTCGCCGTCGTCAAGTGCAACCGCGTCGCGGATGCCCCGCTGGGCACGCTGACCCGCAAGGATTGCGGCCCGACCGGCGCAACCAAGGACAGCGATAAAGAGCAATTCATGAACGCGCTGCAGACGCCGGGATCGATTCCAGGGCGTTAATCGAGGTCCTTCACCGGGAGAGTTCCATGGGTCGCACCTTGCTGTCGCTTCTGCTGGGCTTTCCTTTGCTGTGCCAGGCGGCGCCGCTGGCGCTGCGGATGTGCGTCTTCGACCATCCCTTTCCGCCGATGACTTTGCCTGACGGCACCGGCCAGGCGCAGGAACTGCTGCGGCGCGCCTCGGTGCTGCAGCCGGCGGTGCGGATCCAGCGCGTGGTCAAGCCGCGCCACCAGTGCATGGAACAGCTGCGCAGCGGCGAGGTCGACGCCATGCTGGCCGCCTTCATCGAGGAGCGCACCGAATACGGCGCCTATCCGATGCAGGACTCGCAGGCGGACGCCAGCCGCGCCGTCGGCGACCTCAACTTCATGGTCTCGCGCCGCCACGGCGGCAAGGTCGACTGGGACGGCAAGCAGTTCCTCGACCTGGGCCGGCAGCCGGTCGGCACCCAGGCGGGGCTGCTGCACGTGGCGCTGCTGCGCCAGCTGAATGTGGTGATCGACGACAGCGCCGACAGCCCGGAGCAGGCCTTGGCGATGCTGGCGCAAAACCGCGTCGCGGCCGTGGTCACGCAGCAGGGCGAGGGCGAGGCGCTGATCGCCCGCAAGTATAAGGGCGAGATCGACATGCTGCCGCGTCCGTTCCAGGTGACGCCGCTGTATTTGCTCGTCAATAAAATCTTCTACAAAAAGCACCAGGCGCAGATCGATGCGTATTGGGATGCCATCCGTCAGGCGCGTGGTGGCAAGTAGCATAAAGTAACAGTTTTGCTTGCCGCACGCACGCTTGGTATCATGTCCGACAGCCGGCCACCAGCCGGTATTTTTTTAATAATGTCGGAGATCACCGAATGAAATTACCTCTGCTGCTGCTGGGGACCGCCGTCGCGGCTTCCAGCGCAATCGCCGCGCCGCGCGGTTTCACCGTGGAAGACATGGTCAAGATGGAACGCGTCGGCAGCCCCGTGCTGTCGCCGGACGCGAGCCGCGTGGTCTACACCGTGCGCTCGACCAACCTGGACAAGAACCGCGGCAACACCCAACTGTGGATGCTCGACCTGCGCGCGCCCAAGGCCGCGCCGGTGCGCCTGACCCAGGCCGACGCCAGCAGCAGCGATCCGGAATGGTCGCCGGACGGCGACGCCGTCTACTTCCTGTCGGCCCGCTCCGGCTCGAACCAGGTGTGGCGCCTGCCGCTGGCCGGCGGCGAAGCGGCCAAGGTCACCGACCTGCCGCTGGACGTGGAAAACTTCCGCCTGTCGCCGCAGGGCGACCGGCTGGCGCTGAGCGTGGCCGTGTTCCGCGATTGCGCCGACCTGGCCTGCAGCAAGACCCGCCTCGATGACAAAGCCAAGCTCAAGGCCAGCGGCAAGGTCTACGACAAGCTGTTCGTGCGCCATTGGGACACCTGGGCCGACGGCCGCAACAACGTGCTGTACTCGGCGCCGATCGACGCCAGCGGCAAGGTCAGCGCGCAGCCGGTCAGCCTGTCCGGCATGCTCGACGGCGACGTGCCGTCCAAGCCGTTCGGCGACCACGACGAATACCACTTCAGCCCGGACGGCAAGACCGTCGTGTTCTCGGCCCGCATCGCCGGCAAGACCGAGGCATGGTCGACCAACTTCGACGTCTACACCGTGCCGGCCGCCGGCGGCGAGCCGAAGAACCTGACCGCCGACAACCAGGCCTGGGACGCCAAGGCGATCTACTCGCCGGACGGCAAGACCCTGGCCTACCTGGCGATGGACAAGCCGACCTTCGAGGCCGACCGTTTCCACCTGGTGCTGATCGACGTCGCCAGCGGCAAGAAGCGCACCGTGGCCGACGGCTGGGATCGCTCGATCGCCGACTACCGCTGGACCCCGGACAGCAAGACCCTGCTGGCCAGCGCCGACGATATCGGCCAGCACCGCCTGTTTTCCATCGACGCCGCCAGCGGCAAGGTCGCCGCGCTGACCGGCAAGGGCTATGTCAGCGGCTTCGACGTCGCCAGGGACACCGTCGTCATGGCGCAGGCCAGCCTGGCGTCGGGCGCGCAGCTGTTCAAGTTCAAGCTGGGCGGCTCGGGTGAAAAGGCGGCGCAGCTGACCGCCTTGAACCAGGCCGCGCTGGCCGACGTCAAGTTCGGCGAGTACGAGCAATTCTCCTTCGCCGGCGCCAACGGCGAGACCGTCTACGGCCACGTCATGAAGCCATGGAACGCGCAGCCGGGCCAGAAATATCCGATCGCCTTCCTGGTGCACGGCGGCCCGCAGGGCAGCTTCGGCAACTCGTGGAGCTACCGCTGGAATCCGCAGGTGTACGCCGGCGCCGGCTATGCGACCGTGTTCATCGATTTCCACGGCTCGGCCGGCTACGGCCAGAAGTTCACCGATTCGATCAGCGGCGACTGGGGCGGCAAGCCGCTGGAAGACCTGCAAAAAGGCCTGGCGGCGGCGGTGCAGAAATTCCCGTGGCTGGACCGCGAGCGCAGCTGCGCGCTGGGCGGATCCTACGGCGGCTTCATGATGAACTGGATCGAGGGCAACTGGTCCGACGGCTTCAAGTGCCTCGTCAACCATGACGGCGTGTTCGACACGCGCGGCATGGCCTACGCCACCGAAGAGATCTGGTTCACGGAATGGGAAAACGGCGGCGCCTACTACGACGTGCCGGAACTGCACGAGAAGTTCAACCCGGCGCTGAAGGTGAAGAACTGGAAGACGCCGATGCTGGTGGTGCAGGGCGACCTGGACTTCCGCATCCCGACCGCGCAGGCCCTGGGCACCTTCACCGCGCTGCAGCGCCGGGGCGTGCCGAGCAAGCTGCTGATGTTCCCGGACGAGAACCACTGGGTGCTGAAGCCGGCCAACTCGGTGCTGTGGCACCACACGGTGATCGACTGGCTCGACACCTACCTGAAAAAATAACCCCGCCGTTGGGGTCGGACCCCGCAGGGGTCCGACCCCTGCTTGGCCGTGCGGGGTAAAGCGGGCAGCACCACGGCCCGCCGCGATCCGCGCCGCCATCCTCCGCGGGCATTCCCCCCATCCAGGACACACCATGAAAAAACATCTCATCGTCGCCGCCATCGCGCTGGCCTTCGGCGCCGCCGCGCATGCCGCGCCGGCCACCGCGCGCGCGGAAAACGCCTACCTGTCGCAGCAAGACGCCGCCGCCCGTTCGGCCCGCGTCAGCAACGTCGACTACACGCTGGACTTCACGCTGACCGGCAAGGAAAGCTTTTCCGGCACCACCACGCTGGCCTTCGACCTGGCCGACGCCGCGCAGCCGCTGACCATCGACCTCGACAAGGCCAGCATCACCAGCCTGACGGTCAACGGCAAGGCCGTCGCGCCGCAGTACAACCAGTGGTTCATCACGCTGTCGCCGCAGGACCTGGCGGCTGGCCGCAACACCGTCGTCGTCGCCTACGAGCGCCTGCACAGCACCAACGGCGAAGGCCTGCACCGCATGGTCGATCCGGTCGACGGCCGCGTCTACACCTACTCGCACTTCGAGCCGGCCGCCGCGCACCAAATGTTCCCGTCGTTCGACCAGCCCGACCTGAAAGGCACTTACCAGGTCACCGTCGCCACGCCGGCCGACTGGGTGGTGTCGTCGACCATGCGCGAGAGTGGCGTGCAGGATGTCGCGAACGGCAAGCGCTGGACCTTCCCGCGCTCGAAAAAGCTGAGCCCGTACAACTTCTCGATGCACGCCGGTCCGTACAAGGTGTGGGAGGACAACAGCGGCAAGTATCCGATGCGCCTGTTCGCGCGCCAGTCGGTGGCGTCGCAGGTGTCGCCGCAGGACTGGTTCACCTACACCAAGCAGGGCCTGGCCTTCTTCGACCAGTACTTCGGCGTGCCTTACCAGTTCGAGAAATACGACCAGCTGCTGGTGCCGGACTTCCTGTACGGCGCGATGGAGAACGCGGCCGCGATCACCTTCGCCGAGCGCGGCTTCCTGTACAAGGAAGAAATGACGGCGGCCCAGCGCCAGAGCCTGGCCGGCGTCATCATGCACGAGATGGCGCACCAGTGGTTCGGCGACCTGGTGACGATGAAATGGTGGAACGGCCTGTGGCTCAATGAAAGCTTCGCCTCGTTCATGGGCACGCTGGGCACGGCCGAGTCGACCGAGTTCAAGCAGGCATGGCAGGGCTTCTATTCCGGCGCCAAGCAGGCCGCCTACACGCAGGACCAGCGCGTCACCACGCACCCGATCGAGACGCCGGTGCCGTCGACCTCCAACGCCTTCGACAACATCGACGCGATCACCTACTCGAAAGGCGCGTCCGCCTTGAAGCAGCTGCGCCACCTGCTGGGCGAGGAAGTGTTCCGCCAGGGCGTGCACAACTACCTGGTCAAGTATTCCTACCAGAACGCCAGGCTCGACGACTTCATCGGCAGCCTGGGCGAGGCCGCCAACCGCGACCTCAGCGGCTGGACCAGGGAGTGGCTGTACGAGCCGGGCGTCAACACCATCGCGGCCGAGTTCAGCTGCGCCGGCGGCAAGGTGTCGTCGTTCACGCTGCGCCAGAGCGCGCCGAGCGCGGCGCTGCCGACCTTGCGCGAGCAACGCGTCCAGATCGCGCTGTTCCGGCAGGGCGCGCATGGCCTGGGGCTGAGCAGGAACGTCGCCGTCACCTACAAGGGCGCCGCCACCGCCGTGCCGGAACTCAAGGGCGCCGCCTGCCCGGACCTGGTCTATCCGAACTACCAGGACTGGGGCTACGCGCAAGTGCAGCTGGATAAAAAATCGTTCGCCACCGCGCAGGCCAGCCTCAACAAGGTCGACGATCCGCTGCTGCGCTCGATGCTGTGGCAAAGCCTGTGGGACGGCGTGCGCGCCGCCAAGCTGCCGCTGGACGTTTTCCTCAAAACCGTGCTGGCCAACGCGCCGGCCGAGCAGGATTACACGCTGCTGGGCGACATCGTCGGCAAGATCCAGTCCTCGGTCGACTACCTCGACACCATGGGCGCACCCGCCAAGGCCTACCGGGCCAGGGTCGGCGCGCAGCTGGAGCGGATGGCGTTCGCGGCGACGCAGGCCGCCAGCGGCGACAAGAACTTCCAGCGCCGCTGGTTCGCCACCTACCTGAGCGTGGCGTCCAGCCCGGCCGCGCTGGCGCAACTGGCCGACATCCTCAGCGGCAAGCTGGTGGTGCCGGGCCTGAGCATCGGCCAGGATCTGCGCTGGAGCATCATCAACCGCCTCAACCGCTATGCCTACAGCGGTAGCGACGCCCTGCTGGCGGCCGAACAGCAGCGCGACACATCCGACAGCGGCCAGCAAGCCGCGCTCGCCGCCAGCGTGATTCGTCCCGACGCCAAGGTCAAGGCGCAATGGCTGGCCACCATCGGCGACCTGCAGACCAAGTTGCCTTTCTCCAAGATCCGCACCGCGATGGGCAGCATGTTCCCGCCGGAGCAGGGCGCGTTGGGCGAGCTGAGCGCGGAGGTGCGGCTGGCGACGCTGGCCCAGGTCGACAGCGCCGCCGGCCCGGTTTATATGCGCGCCTATGCGGCGTCGATGATCCCGGCCAGTTGCACGCCGGCCAGCGTGCAGCGTCTGGAGGCGGAAATTGTTAAATCCTCAAATTTGTCGGCAGGAACGCGGCGTTCCTTGCAGGTAACGAAACAGGAAGATGAACGCTGTGTTGCAATCAAGAAAGCCATGACGATATTTTAATTTGCAGCCGTTTCAGCCAGTAAAGCCAGCGCCCGCGCTGGCTTTTTTTTCGCGCGGATTTTTACCATCCGTTGATGCAGGTTAGAAGCGGGATACAAGCGCTTTGCTAGCATTTACTTGTATTTGAGGTGATTTTGCGGTTGCTGCGGATTTCCCTCTGCAAATGTTTTTTTTGTAAAGTAACCACACTGTCCAAGGATATCCGCACATTTTCGTGACGTGTTGATGACCTGGTTTTCATGGGGCTAGCAATATAATATTTGGTTTTTCATAAAGATAAATAAACAATAAACGTTATAATTTGATTACTTTTGTCGGTTGATTTGTATATATTAATTGTTACTTTTTTTAAAAAGTAGAACAGGGCGGCAGCCCGGCGGACCAGCCGGGCGGGTCGGGGCTCCAACACTCACAACCACAAGGCCAGAGAAATGAACCACATCGAACAACTTCAGGAAGGCTCCTCCGCGCGCAGGCTGAAAAAAATCGCCGCCGCCGCGCTGGGCGCCATCGCGCTGATGAGCGCCGCACCGGCGATGGCGGATGTCCTCGATTTCGATCTCCAGAATCCCGACATCTTCGGCGGCGGCTACAGCTTCAGCGAGGCCGGCTACACCTTCCTGGTCAACGACACCACGGCGCCGGGCGGCGGCGGCGGCCTGGCCGGCGTGATCTTCAACGGCAACGACCCCGACAGCTGCGACGTCGCGGCCTGCCCGGTCGGCAACGCCACGATGTACTACGCCGGCGTCAACGACGGTACTGTCACGCTCAGCCGCGACGGCGGCGCCTTCCAGCTGAACTCGCTCAGGTACGCCTTCCTGCCGCCGGTGGTCGGTTCGGGTCCGTACAGCTACGGCCAGCTGACGCTGGTCGGCACGCTCGCCTCCGGCACCAAGATCAGCACCAGCATCGATTTCCCGGCCCTGGTCGCGGGCGGCTATTCGCCGTTCGCCGCGTCGACGCTCGATAGCGCCTTCACCAGCGGCATCTACACCAGCGTCACCATCGGCGCCTGCCTGTTCACCTCGGCCACCGAATGCACCTATCCATACGGCAATCAAGCCCAGTTCGCCATCGACGATCTGAACGTCACCGCCGTGCCCGAGCCGGAAACCTACGCCATGATGGGCCTGGGTCTGGGCGTGCTGGCGCTGCTGCGCCGCCGCCAACTCCGCGCCGCCGCCACCCAAACCGCTTGAGCTGAAAGGTCCACCCCATGAAACTGCGTCCTATTTCCTCCGCCGTCCTGTTGCTGTTGTCGATCGCGGCCGGCAGCGCCGCCGCCGACGACGCGCGTCGTTCCTACATCGTGCAACTGGCCGACAAGCCGGTCGCCACCTACACCGGTTCGGTCGCCGGCCTGGCCGCGACCCAGCCCGCCGCCGGCCAGCGCCTCGACGTCAACGCCAGCACCGTGCAGGACTACATCAACTATCTGGACGCCAAGAAGGCCAGCGTGATCGGCACCGTCGGCGCGGCCCAGATCACCCACGAGTACAAGCTGGTGTTCAACGGCTTCGCCGCCAAGCTGACCGACGCCGAAGTGCGCGCGCTGAAGAAAAACAGCGGCGTCACCAACATCACGGCCGACGCGCGGATGCGCCTCGACACCAGCTACACCCCGAGCTTCCTCGGCCTGGACAAGGTCGGCGGCCTGTGGGAACTGGCCGGCGGCAAGGGCAAGGCCGGCGAGGACATCGTCATCGGCATCGTCGACGGCGGCATCTGGCCGGAAAACCCGAGCTACGCCGACCGCATCGACGCCAACGGCAATCCCAGCCATTCCGGCGAGACCGTGGTGTACGACGCCCCGCCGGCCAGCTGGAAGGGCGGCTGCGACACCGGCGAAGGCTTCTCGGTGGCAAATTGCAACAACAAGCTGATCGGCGCGCGCTACTTCAAGGATCCGGACCAGGCGCTGCACTGGACCGAATTCCTCTCGGCGCGCGACTCGGTGGCCGGCGCCGAGGGCCACGGCGGCCACGGCAGCCACACCTCCAGCACGGCGGCCGGCAACAACAACACCAGCGCCATTTCCGGCGGCATCGACCTGGGCAAGGTGTCCGGCATGGCGCCGCGCGCCCGCATCGCCGCCTACAAGGTGTGCTGGACCGACGCGGACACCGGCGAGAACGGCTGCGACACCTCCAACAGCGTGTCGGCGATCGAGCAGGCGGTGGCGGACGGCGTCAACGTGATCAACTTCTCGATCGGCCCGAGCGCCGGCGGCGGCTCCTTCAGCGAGGCGACCGAGGTCGCCTTCCTGGGCGCGGCGGCGGCCGGCGTGTTCGTGTCGGCTTCGGGCGGCAATTCCGGCCCGACCGCGGCGACACCGGCGCCGGTGTCGCACATCAGCCCATGGCTGACCACGGTCGGCAACTCGACCCACAACCGCATCTACATGGGTGACGTGGCGCTGGCCACCGGCGTCAAGCTGAGCGGCGCCTCGAGCAACGCCAAGAGCGCGCCTTCGCCGCTGATCCTGGCCAGCAACGCCGGCCTGCCCGGCGCCGATCCGGCCAAGCTGGCGCTGTGCTTCGGCACCGCCGACAGCACCAGCGCCGTGCCGCAGGCGGCGCTGCTCGATCCGGCCAAGGTGGCCGGCAAGATCCTGGTGTGCGACCGCGGCAGCAACGTGCTGGTCAACAAGAGCGCCAACGGCAAGGCCGCCGGCGCGCTCGGCGTGGTGATCGCCAACGTGGTCCCCACCAACGACAGCATCGTCAACCAGCCGCACACGGTGTCGACGGTGCACCTGCAGGTGGCCGAAGCGACCAAGCTGAAGACCTTCATCGCCTCCAACCGCAGCGCCATCGCCGGCCTGGACAATCCGCGCTCGGTGGTCAATCCGAACACCGTCGCGCCGATCATGAGCGGTTCGTCGTCGCGCGGCCCGAACGTGGCCAACGCCAACATCCTCAAGCCGGACCTGACCGCGCCGGGCACCGACATCCTGGCGGCCGTCACGGCCGACCTGACGCGCGACCAGCGCGACGCGGTGGCCGGCGGCGCGGCCGCGCCGAGCACCGACTGGGCCTTCTACTCGGGCACCTCGATGGCCAGCCCGCACGTGGCCGGCGTCGCCGCGGTGCTCAAGCAGAACCATCCGACCTGGACCCCGGCGGCGATCAAGTCGGCGCTGATGACCACCGCCAGCGACACCTACAGCGACGGCCTGACCACCGGCATGCGGTGGGACGCGACCGCCAAGAACACCGGCAACCTGCCGTGGGGTCAGGGCGCCGGCCATATACAGCCGACCTCGGCCAACGATCCCGGCCTGGTGTACGACGCCACCGAAATCGACTACGCGCGCTTCCTGTGCGGCCTCAACGCCGGCGTCTACAGCGCCGCCACCTGCAACGCCATCGGCACCATCCCGGCGTACAACCTGAACCTGGCGTCGCTGACCGCGGCCGGCGTGCTCGGTTCGCAGACGCTGACCCGCACCGTCACCAACGTCGGCGGCGCCGCCACCTACAACGCCAGCGCCACCATGGAGGGCTTCACGGTCGAAGTGCAACCGGCGACGCTGACGCTGGCGGCCGGGGCCAGGGGCAGCTTCACGGTCAAGTTGACCCGCACCACGGCGCCGGTCGACACCTGGAGCTACGGCAAGCTGGTGTGGAGCGACGGCGTCCACACCGTGCGCAGCCCGATCTCGGCGCGCGGCAGCGCGCTGGTGGCGGCGAACTACGTGTACAGCGAAGCGACCAGCGGCAGCAAGGCGGTCACCATCGGCACCGGCTTCGCCGGCACGATGAGCGTGGTCAAGTCCGGCCTGCTGCCGGCCACGGTCACGGCGGGCGTGGTGGCGCAGGCCAATACCGACAGCGACACCACGCTGGCCTGCTACAACGGCGGCACCACGGGCGTCAACCTGCACACCTTCGAGGTGGCGGCCGGCACCCAGGCGCTGCGGGTGGCGCTGTTCGACGCGGAAACCTCGGACGGCGTGCATAGCGACCTCGACATGGTGGTGATCCGCGGCACGACCGTCGTCGGCAGCAGCGGCGGCGGCAGCTCGAACGAGTTGGTGTCGGTGCTGAACCCGCCCGCCGGCACCTACAAGGTGTGCGTGGTCGGCTATGATCCGGCCGGCGGTTCGGCCAGCTACAAGCTGAACTCCTGGGTGCTGACGCCAGGCGCCACCGGCGGCAACTTCAAGGCGCTCGCGCCGAGCGTCGCCACGGTGGGCGGCACCGGCACGGTGGCGATGGCCTGGTCCGGCCTGGCGGTCGGCAAGCGTTACCTGGGCGCCGTCAACTACGTGGTCGGCGGCAAGGTGCAGGGCGCGACCGCGATCGAGATCGATACCACCGATCCGCTGCCGCTGTTCCAGGGCAGCCGCGTCAAGCCGGTGAAGGTGTTCTAAAGCGCGGGCGGGGTGTGGTCCGGCGCGGGCCGGCCACCCCTGACAGCAAAAAGCCGCGGCGTCATGCCGCGGCTTTTTGTTTTTGCGGCGGCGGACTATTTGACGCCCGGCGCACCCAGTCCGGCGGCGCCCGGCACGCAGCGGCCGGCGCGGCACACGGCGCCGGGATCGCTGACCACCGAGCAGGTCGACATCATGCCTGCGCGCGCGTCGTCGGCGCGGCGCGCGGCGCTGTGCTGCTGCACCAGCGCCCGCAGGGCGGCGCCGTCGCCGTGCTTGCTGGACCAGGCCAGGTAGCGCTCCGGTCCGCCGCAGGCCTTGGCGCCGACGCCCAGGCTGTGGCACTGGCTGTCGCCGTCGCAGGACGTGTCGGCGTTGGCCGACTGGATCTGTTGCCACAATCTGGCTGTCGCCTCGGGGCCGGCGGCCACCGGCGGCGCCTGCGCGCCGGCGCAGGCGATCAACAGCAGCAGGCTGGCCGGGGCCAGGCGGGAGAGGGCGCGGAATGGGATGTTCATGCCCCCATGATGATCCAATGCCGGCGCCATTACAAGGCTTCGCTCAATCGTGCTTTGCGGACCATGCCGTCGGGGCCGAACAGCACCACGAATTCGGCGTCGTCCTTGCCCGCCGCCGAAGGGTAGCGGTAGCGCCAGACCTGGTAGCCGCTGTCGAACCCGATCACCTGCGCGGCCGGCCCCAGCTTGGCGCGCATCTGCTCGACGCTTCCGTGGTCGGGCGCGACGTTGGTGTCGTCCGGGCCGGGCGGGCCGTCCATCTCCTCGAACGCCAGCAGCGTCTCGTCCGACCAACTGCGGTCCCACAGCGGCGCGTAATAGCTGCGGTCGAGCAAGACCTGGCAATCGCAGAACGGCAGCGTCGACGGCGTCTGCGTGCCGCCGGCGTACAGCGCGGCCAGCGGCAAGGTGGCGCGGCGCGCGCCGTCGCGCAGCGTCACGCTGAACAGCGGCCGGGCGGCGAACAGCAGGTAATTGCCGTCCGGCGCGGCGCAGACGCGGTCGGCGTCGGTCAGCACCTCGCCCAGCCAGGCGAACAGGCGCGAGTTGTTCGACAGCAGCCCGGCCTCGACGCCGACCCGGCATTCCAGCCGCAGGTCGCCGAGGCGGCGCATGCCGGCCGGCACGTCCGGGCTACGGACCTGGGCGCGCCAGGTCAGCGTGGCGGTCTTGCTGCTGGCGATCAGCGCCGCGTCCTCCTTGAGCGCGGCGGCGTCGCGCGGCAGCGTGAAGGTGTGGTCGGGCGCGACCGCCACCGGCAGCGTGACGCTGTCGCCTGCCACGCGCAGGGTGATGCCGTCGAGCCGGGTGGTGGGCAGGCGCGGCAGCAGCTCGAAGCGCAGCGTGGCCTGCGGCGCCAGCGCGCGGTCGCGCTCGAAGCGGTCCATGCCGGCGATCATCTTGCGGTAGGATTTGTCGACCGGGTCGCGGGTCGCCTTCACGGTCACGCGGTTCGCCTGCACATCCTGCGCCGCCGCGCCGCAGGCGGCGGCCAGCATCCACAGCATCCATATGGCAATTGCACTCTTCATCTTCGCCTCCGGCCTCCATGGTAGGGCAGGCCGCGCCCCGGCGGCGCACCGCTAGGCCGGCTGCGCCGCGATCCAGCGGACCAGCTCGCGCCCGAACACGCGCAGGCGCGCGGTGTCGACCTGGCGCCGCTTGTAGGCGTCGTGGCTGGCCGGGCCGGTGAGGCTGCACTCGTAGCTGGCCTGGTCCATCAGCTGGATCTCGTACTCGAAGAAAAAACCGACGTCGTAATCCTGCTCCGGCGCCGCGTCCAGCTGCTGCACGTGGATCATCTTGCGCACCGTCACCTGGATGCTGCTGAAGCCTTCGCCGCTGTGCGGGTTGTCGCAGCGCGTCTGCGGCTGCGACAGCGCGGCCAGCTCGGCGTCCATGGTCTGCAGCAGCGCGGCCGGATACTCCTCGCTGTGCTCGATCCGGGCGCGGTACTTGGTGAAGATCTGCTTGGCCGCCTCCAGGTCGAGCAGGGTGTTGCGGGTGCGCCCGGCGTCGACGTTGGTGACCGACAGCAGGTGCGCGCGCTGCAGCGTGCGCAGCGCCAGCAGGCATTCGAAGCGGGTGGCGAACACCAGCCGCACGCCGAGGTGGTCGAAGATGTCGGCGGCCAGGTAGGCGGCTTTTTGCAGCAGCTTGAGCAGGATGCTGTTGCGGCCCTTGTTGTCCTTGCGGTCGTAGTGCAGCAGCGGCAGGCAGATCTCGCCGTCGGTCAGGTAGTGGCGCCCGCCGTCGTGCAGGATCACCTCGTCGAGCGAGCCGAACACCTGGGCGCGGATGGCGTGGAAGTGGCGCAGCTTGAGGTTGTTGTCGATGTAGAAGATGCCGTGCATGACCTTGAGCACGGCGCACGACCACATGCGCCGCGCATCGACGTGCTGGCCGCGCAGCGAGGCGTACACCAGCAGTTGCAGCGGGTCGTCCGGCTGCGCCACCTCGGGCGGGATCAGCGCCGCCTGGCCCGGTTCGAGAAAACTGCAGACGATGAAATCGACCGCCTCGCGGTGCGCCTTGCGGATCAGCGCCGGCGCGGCCGGCTGGTCCAGGTCGAAGCCGTATTCGCGCACGAACTGGCGCGCGTCATGCAGGTTGCGCAAGGCCAGCGCGCCCAGGTCGATCGCCGAGACGCCGTTGGCGATCGCGTTGAGATAGCTCCAGTTGAGCGAGAACCTGCCGTCGCTCTTGAGCGAGGCGCGTAGTGCGGTCATGGCATCCAGTACGAGCTGCGATGTCCCAGTATTGCAGCCTCTCCGGCAGGCGTCAATTACTATCCGGCACTTCATGGAATGACAAGGTTTGCTTTTTCGTAAGCCCCTGGTCGATGGAACTGTAATACTGGCCGGGTCCACTTCGCCGCCGACATCATGACTCCACGCATCGCCATCCTGGTCCCCTGCTACAACGAGGCGCTGACGGTCGCCGCCATCGTGCGCGATTTCAACGCCAGCCTGCCGCAGGCGCAGGTGTACGTGTTCGACAACAACTCCTGCGACGGCACGGCGCAGATCGCGCGCGACGCCGGCGCCGTGGTGCGCCACGTCCCGGCCCAGGGCAAGGGCAGCGTGGTGCGCCGCATGTTCGCCGACATCGAGGCCGACGCCTATGTCATGGTCGACGGCGACGCCACCTACGACGCCAGCGTCGCGCCGCAACTGGTCGAGCAGCTGCTGCGCGACGGCCTGGACATGGTGGTCGGCAACCGCGTCAGCACCGAGGCGGCGGCGTACCGGCCGGGCCACCGCTTCGGCAACGCCATGCTGACCGGCTGCGTCTCGGTCATCTTCGGCCGCACCTTCACCGATATCCTGTCGGGCTACCGCGTGTTTTCGCGGCGCTACGTCAAATCCTTCGCCGCGCACTCGGCCGGCTTCGAGATCGAAACCGAACTGACCGTGCACGCGCTGGCGCTGCGCATGCCGGTGGCCGAGGTGTCGACCGTCTACAAATCGCGGCCGCAAGGGTCGGTCAGCAAGCTCAACACCTATCGCGACGGCCTGCGCATCCTCGGCACGATCGTCCGCCTGTTCAAGACCGAGCGCCCGCTGGCGTTCTTCTCGATCCTGTCGGCGGCGTGCGCGCTGCTGTCGCTGGTGCTGGCCGAGCCGCTGGTCGCCACCTACCTGCAAACCGGGCTGGTGCCGCGCATGCCGACCGCCACCTTGTGCGCCGCGCTGATGCTGTTCGGCGTGATCCTGCTGGTGTGCGGCATCGTGCTCGACGCCATCACGCGCGGGCGCATCGAGCAGAAACGCTTTGCCTACCTGGCGCAGCCGGGGCCGTCGCCGGCCGGGCACGACTAAGGCCTGAATCCGCGCGCACCGTTGGCGCTGTCATCAAAACGTCATAATGCAGGCGTATGCTGGTGCGCTTGCGCGCAGCCGCGCGCCCCCTTCATTGGACCATCTCCATGACCATCGCCTACACCGACGTTAATGACACCCTGCGCCGCATCGCCCTGTCGGGCCGCCTCGACATCGCCGGCACCGACGCCATCGCGCTGCAATTTTCCGCGATGACCTCCTCGGCCCAGCGCCGTGCCGTGGTCGACCTGAGCGCGGTGGATTTCCTGGCCTCGATCGGCATCCGCGCCATCGTCGCCAACGCGCGCGCGATGCAGCAGCGCGGCTCGCGCATGGTGCTGTTCGTCGGCGCCAACGGCCCGGTCGCCAAGACGCTGGAAACCACCGGCATCGACGCCGTGATCCCGATGTTCGCCGACCTGGCCCAGGCGGAAGAAGCCGCGCTGGCTTGAGCGGCGCGATGAACCATCCGGCGCCGGCGCTGCTGGCCATCCTGGCCCAGGCCGGCGAACTGCGCCGCGCCGCCGCCTGGCTGCAGGCCGAGGCCGATGCGCGCGGCGTGCCCGCCGCCGACACCGCCCGGCTCGACATGTGCCTGCACGAGGCGCTGGCCAACATCATCGACCACGGCGGCCTGGCCGCCGACGCGGCAGTGCGCCTGCAGCTGGCGGTCGCGCCGCAGTCCGCCACGCTGACGCTGGTGGACGCCGGCCATCGCTTCGATCCGACGCTGGCCGCCGCCCCGGCGCGCCCGGCCACGCTGGAAGACACGCTGCCCGGCGGCCTGGGGCTGGTGATGATCCGCAGCCATGCCGACCAATTGCACTATGAGCACCGCGACGGCTGCAACCGCCTCGGCGTGACCGTGCGCTGGAGCGCCGCATGCCGATGAGCGCGCCGGCGCGGCGGCCGTTCCGCCGCAGCGGCGAACGCCGCCACGGCCTCGACCACCTGCAGGGCGCGCACCGCCACGGCGAGCGGCGGCGCGAGGGCATGGACTGGATCGGCCTGTTCCGCCAGGCCAGCGCCGAGGCGGTGGAGGCCGCGCTGGCCGAGGCCGAGGTGCTGGAACTGGCCGCCGGCACGGCGCTGCTCCACTACGGCGAGAGCAACCACAACGTCTACATCCTGCTGTCGGGCGCGCTGCGGGTGCACCTCGGCGGCGACTCCGCCTCGGCCAGCGCCATCGTCATCGCGCCCGGCGACTGCATCGGCGAACTGTCGGCCATCGACGGCGAGCCGGTGTCGGCGCTGGTGGTGGCGAGCGAGCCGTCGCAAGTGCTGCAGCTGACGCGCGAGCTGTTCTGGCAAAAGCTGATGGCGCTGCCCGGCGTGGCCAGCAACCTGATGCTGACGCTCAGCGGCCGCATGCGCCGCTCCAACGAGGTCGCGCTGCAGGCGCAGCGCACCACGCTGGAATTGCAGCACCTGCGCAAGGAGCTCGACATCGCGCGCCAGCTGCAGGTCAGCATGCTGCCGCTGCAGCGGCCGCTGTTCCCGGAGCGCGGCGACCTGCACGCCTGCGGCCTGATGGAGCCGGCCTCGCACGTCGGCGGCGACCTGTTCGACGCCTTCTTCATCGACGAGCACCTGCTGTTCATCTGCATCGGCGACGTCTCCGGCCACGGCGTCGCCGCCGCGCTGTTCATGGCGCGGGCCATCGGCCTGCTGCGCGTGCTGGCGATGAGCATCACCGCGCCGGAGCTGCTGCTGGCCACGCTCAACGACCGCCTGTGCGCCGGCAACGACACCAATCTGTTCGTCACGCTGTTCTGCGGCTTCCTCGACGTCGACACCGGCGTGCTGCGCTATTCCAACGGCGGCCATTGCCCGCCGCTGCTGCTGGCCGGCGGCAAGGCGCGGCTGCTGACTATCCCCAAGGGCGTGCTGGTCGGCGCCTTCCCCGGCCTCAAGTACGGCGCCATGGAGACCGTGCTGGCGCCGGGCGAGACCTTGTTCTGCTACACCGACGGCGTGACCGAGGCGGCCAACCCCGCCGGCGAGGAATTTTCCGAGCAGCGCTGCATGGCCATGTTGTCGCAGTGGGAGCAGCCGCCGCTGCCGGAGGCGCTCGACCTGCTGCGCCAGGCGGTCAGCGCGTTCACCGGCAACGCCGTGCTGGACGACGACTGCACCATGCTGGCGATCCGCCGCGCCTAAGGGAAGAGGCCGGCGCGCCGCGACTGCGGCTACAATGGCCGCTTATTTTTAATCTTGCAGGAATCCGCATGTCCTTTCTGATCGTCCTGGCCGCGCTGGCCTTCCTGATGCTGGCCGCGTATCGCGGCTACAGCGTCATCCTGTTCGCCCCCATCGCCGCGCTCGGCGCGGTGCTGCTGACCGATCCCGGCGCCGTCGCGCCCGTGTTCAGCGGCATCTTCATGGACAAGATGGTCGGCTTCATCAAGCTGTACTTCCCGGTGTTCCTGCTGGGCGCCGTGTTCGGCAAGCTGATCGAGCTGTCCGGCTTTTCCGAATCCATCGTGGTGGCGGCCATCAAGTACATCGGCCGCGCGCGCGCCAACGCGGTGATCGTCGCCGTGTGCGCCTTGCTGACCTACGGCGGCGTGTCGCTGTTCGTGGTGGTGTTCGCCGTGTATCCGTTCGCGGCCGAGCTTTACCGCCAAAGCAACATCCCCAAGCGGCTGATGCCGGGCGCGATCGCGCTGGGCGCCTTCTCGTTCACCATGGATTCGCTGCCGGGCACGCCGCAGATCCAGAACATCATCCCGACCACCTTCTTCAAGACCACCGGCTGGGCGGCTCCCTGGCTGGGCACGATCGGTTCGGTGTTCATCGTCGTGGTCGGCCTGAGCTACCTGGAGTGGCGCCGCCGCGCCGCGATGGCGACCGGCGAAGGCTACGGCGCCAGCGGCGACAAGGACAAGGCGGCGCAGGGCGCGCAGGCGACGTCGCTGCCGCATCCGCTGCTGTCGGTGGCGCCGCTGATCCTGGTGGGCGTGGCCAACTTCACGCTGACCAAGATGATCCCCGGCTGGTACGGCGACAGCTACGCATTGACGGCCGACGCGCTGCCCGGCCTGCACGCGCCGGTGACCTTGCCGATCAAGGGCGTGATCGGCATCTGGGCGGTGGAGGGCGCGCTGCTGCTGGGCGTCCTGCTGGTGATCGCCACCGCCTTCGGCCGCGTGCGCGAGCGCTTCGCCGACGGCACCAAGGTCGCGGTCGGCGGCGCGCTGCTGGCGGCGATGAACACCGCGTCCGAGTACGGCTTCGGCGGCGTGATCGCGGCGCTGCCGGGCTTCCTGGCGGTCAGCGACACGCTGCGCAGCGTGCCCAATCCGCTGGTCAACGCGGCGGTGTCGGTCAGTTCGCTGGCGGGCATCACCGGTTCGGCCTCGGGCGGCATGAGCATCGCGCTGGCGGCGATGTCGGACGCCTTCATCGCCGGTGCCCACGCCGCGCAGATTCCGCTGGAGGTGCTGCACCGCGTGGTGGCCATGGCCAGCGGCGGCATGGATACGCTGCCGCACAACGGCGCCGTCATCACGCTGCTGGCGGTGACCGGCCTGACCCACCGCGAGTCGTACAAGGAGATCTTCGCCATCACCATCATCAAGACGCTGGCGGTGTTCTTTGTGATCGCGGTTTACTATCTGACCGGCTTGGTTTAATCGTCACCGCTGCCGGATATTGTTTCTGGCAGTTGGTGCAGAAAAAGCTGCGGCGTTTGCTCTTGCCGAGGTGGCCCTTGTGGAAGGGGATGTCGCAGCGCGGGCAGATCTTCCTGGTGTGCGCCAGCCAGTGCTGCTTGAGCACAAAGGCCTTTTTCCACTTGAGGAAATCGAAGCTGTATTCGCGCGCCTGGGCCGCCAGCTCGCGCAGCTTGGCGGCCGGCAGCGCGCCCACCGTCGACAGCGGATGGACGCGGATGCGGAACAGCACCTCGTTCTTGATGATGTTGCCGACGCCGGCGAAGATGGTCTGGTCGAGCAGCGCGTCGCACACCAGCATGTCCGGCGCGGCGCGCAGCTTCTTCAGCGCCCAGGCCGGATCCCACAATTCCGACATCACGTCGCCGCGCCAGTCGTACTCGACGCTCAGGTCCGGGTCGATCTGCTTGACCGAGCAGGCGTAGAAATTCAACTCCTCCCCATCCTCGAATTCCAGGCTCAGCCTGGGCGGGCTATCCTTGCGCTCGTTGATGCGGTAGCTGCCGAACATCAGCAGGTGGATGCGCAGCGCCGCCGCCGGCATCTGGATCAGGAAGTGTTTGCCCCAGCTGCGCAGGTCCAGCACCTGCTGGCCGGCCAGCGCGTCGAAGTCCACGGTCTTGCTGTTGCCCTCGGCGCGCGCGATGGTCTTGCCGACGAAGCCGGCGGCCTGCTCGCGCAGGATGACGATGGATGGTCCTTCGGGCATGGCGCACTCCACAACGTTGGGAGTTCCAGTCTGCGCCGGTGCGGCCAAGCGGACCGTTCGCTGGGCCACCGAGAAAATAATATAAATTATGCCTAAAAAGCAATAGAATAGGGGTAGTCGACTTCCATCCAGGAGATATCCATGTCCATCCGTCGCACCATCATCGCCGCATCCATCGCTCTCGCAATCTCTTCCGTCCAGGCCGCCGCGCCGGCAAAATCCGATATCGCGATTCCCGATATCCCTTATACCAAGTTCGTGCTGAAGAACGGCCTGACGCTGCTGGTCCACGAAGACCACAAGACGCCGGTGGTGGCGGTCAACACCTGGTACCACGTCGGCTCCAAGAACGAGAAGGCCGGCAAGACCGGCTTCGCCCACCTGTTCGAGCACCTGATGTTCAGCGGTAGCGACAATTTCAACAAGACCTACATCAACGCCATGGAGCGCATCGGCGCCAACAACCTGAACGGCACCACCAACAACGACCGCACCAACTATTTCGAGAACGTGCCGACCTCGATGCTGGACTACACGCTGTTCGCCGAGAGCGACCGCATGGGCCACCTGCTCGGCGTGCTGGACCAGAAGAAGCTGGACCTGCAGCGCGGCGTGGTGCAGAACGAAAAGCGCCAGGGCGAGAACCAGCCCTACGGCGTGGCCTACCAGCTGCTGACGGAAAACACCTGGCCGGCCGGCCACCCGTATTCGTGGACGGTGATCGGTTCGATGAAGGACCTGGACGCGGCCTCGATGACCGACGTGCAGGAATGGTTCAAGACCAACTACGGCCCCAACAACGTGACGCTGGTGCTGGCCGGCGACATCACGCCCGAGCAGGCGCGTGAAAAGGTCGAGAAATACTACGGCGACATCCCGGCCGGCCCGCCGCTGGCCAAGCACGAGGCCTGGATCGCCAAGCGCACGGGCACCCATCGCGGCACCGTGCAGGACCGCGTGCCGCAGGCGCGCCTGTACCGCGTCTGGAACGTCCCCGGCGCCAACACCGCCACCGAGCCGCTGCTGGACCTCGCCGCGCAGGTGCTGGGCGGCGGCAAGACCTCGCGCTTCTACAAGCGCCTGGTGTACAAGGAACAGTTGGCGACCGGCGCCAGCGCCAGCAACGACAGCAGCGAGATCGCCGGCCAGTTCGACCTGACGTTGACGGCCCGTCCCGGCGCCGATATGCGCAAGCTGGAGCGCGGCGCCGACGAGGAGCTGCGCGCGCTGATGAAGACCGGCCCCACGCCTGCCGAGCTGGAGATCGCCAAGACCGCGATCCTGGCGCGCTACACCCGCATCGTCGAGCGCATCGGCGGCTTCGGCGGCAAGAGCGACCTGCTGGCCGCCTGCGCCACCTATACCGGCAATCCGGCCTGCTACAAGGATTACCTGCAGGCGGTCAAGGCCGCCACGCCGGCGCAGATCAAGGCGGCGATGGCCGAGTGGCTGTCCGACGGCGACTACGTGCTGGAAGTGCAGCCGTTCCCGACCGACCTGGCCACCACCGCCAAGCTGGACCGGAGCAAGGAGCCGGCGCTGGGCAAGCCCGAGTCGCTGAACCTGCCGGCCATGCAGAGCACGACGCTGTCGAACGGCCTGAAGGTGGTGCTGGCCGAGCGCCACGCCGCGCCGGTAGTCAACCTGTCGATGATGATCGACAGCGGCTACGCCTCCGACTCGGCCGAGCTGCCGGGCCTGGCCAGCCTGTCGCTGCGCATGCTGGAAGAGGGCACCACCACCCGCCCCGCGCTGAAGATCAGCGAGGAGTTCGAATCGCTGGGCGCCAACTTCTCCGCCTCCAGCAACCTCGACGGCGCCTTCGTCCAGGTCAACGCCTTGAAGGCCACGCTGCCGAAGGCGCTGGACATTTATGCGGACGTGGTGCTGCATCCGGCCTACGCGCAAAACGAGCTGGACCGCCTGAAGCAGGACCAGCTGGCGGCGATCCAGCGCGAGAAGACCAATCCGAACACGATGGCGCTGCGCGTCATCCCGAGCCTGGTCTACGGCAAGGGCCACGCCTACGCGCTGCCGCTGACCGGCACCGGCACCACGGAGGCGGTGGCGCGCATCGGCCGCGACGATCTGGTCAAGTACCACCAGACCTGGTTCAAGCCCAACAACGCCACCTTGCTGGTGGTGGGCGACACCACGCTGGCCGAGGTCAAGCCCTTGCTGGAGAAAGCCTTCGGCGGCTGGAAGGCCGGCGAGGTGCCGAAGAAAAACGTGGCGCAGGTGGCGCCGGCTGAAAAACCGCTGGTCTACCTGATGGACAAGCCGGGCGCGCTGCAAAGCGTGATCTACGCCGTGCAGCTGGCGCCGCCGCGCAATTCCCCGGACGCGCTGCCGCTACAGGTGGTCAACAACATCTTCGGCGGCACCTTCGGCTCGCGCATCAATATGAACCTGCGCGAGGACAAGCACTGGTCGTACGGCGTGCGCGCCAGCCTGCCGGCGGCGGTGGGCCAGCGCATGTACCTGAGCAGCTCGCCGGTGCAGACCGACAAGACGCGCGAGGCGCTGCAGGAACTGGTGACGGAGTACGGCAACATCGCCGGCGCCAAGCCGATCACGGCGGCCGAGCTGGCCGACGCGCAGACCAACGAGACGCTCAACCTGCCCGGTTCGTTCGAAACCGCCGGCCAGCTGTCCGGCGCCTACAGCGCCATCCTGCAGTACAAGCTGCCGGCGGACTACTACAACAGCTACACCTCGACCGTGCTGGGCCTGACGCCGGAGCGGGTCAACGCGTTGGCCGCCAAGACCATCACGCCGAACAAGCTGGTGTGGGTGGTGGTGGGCGACATGAGCAAGGTGGAGTCCGGCGTCCGCTCGCTGAACCTGGGTGAAGTGCGCAAGATCGACGCCGACGGCAAGCCCTTGCCGTAAGCCTGCGCGGCGGCGCGGCGGCGTTGCCCGGTGTGGTGTTTCATGGCACTATCGTTTCTTCCTTGTCTGACTTATTGGAGAGACGCTTGAAACACACCATGCTTGCAATGTCGCTCATCGCCGCCGCTGCCGCGCACGCGGCCGACGCGCCCGAGTTCGACGCCAAACGCCTGTCGCAGGACGTCAAGGTGCTGTCGTCCGACGCATTCGAGGGACGCGGCCCGAACACCGCCGGCGAGACCAAGACCGTCGCCTACCTGATCGAACAGTTCAAGGCGGCCGGCCTGCAGCCCGGCGGCGACCTGGTCAAGGGCCAGCGCGCCTGGACCCAGGACGTGCCGCTGGGCCGCTTCGAGATCAAGGGCCCGGTCAAGCTGACCGTCAACGACGGCAAGGCCGAGCAGGACCTGCGCCAGGGCGACGACATGGCGGTGCGCGCGTCGATGAACGGAACCAAGCTGGTCGACTTCAAGAACGCGCCGCTGGTGTTCGTCGGCTACGGCGTCACGGCGCCGGAACGCCAGTGGGACGACTTCAAGGGCGTGGACCTGAAGGGCAAGCTGGCCGTGGTGCTGATCAACGACCCGGACTTCGAAACCGGCCAGGGCGACTTCGGCGGCAAGGCCATGACCTACTACGGCCGCTGGACCTACAAGTATGAAGAGATGGCCAAGCGCGGCGCGCTGGGCGCCATCATCGTGCACGAGACCGCGCCCGCCTCCTACGGCTGGAACACGGTCAAGAACTCCAACACCAACGTCATGTACGACATCGTGCGCAAGCAGCCGAAACTGGCGCACGCGCCGATGGAAGCGTGGATCCAGCGCGACCTGGCGGCCGACCTGTTCAAGCGCGGCGGCCAGGATTTCGAGGCGCTGAAAAAACTGGCGCAGACGCGCGACTTCAAGCCGGTCGAGCTCAAGGGCGTGACCTTGTCGGCGCACTACGCGGTCGACGCGCAGGTCATCACCTCGAAGAACGTGGCGGCGCGCGTCGCCGGCGCCAAGGCGCCGAACCAGACCGTGATCTACAGCGGCCACTGGGACCACCTAGGCATCGGCCTGCCCGACGCCAGGGGCGACAAGATCTACAACGGCGCGGTCGACAACGGCACCGGCATCGCCGCGCTGCTGGAGCTGGCGCGCGCCTACGGCAAGGCGCCGGCGCCGGCGCGCAGCGTGGTGTTCCTGGCGGTGACGGCCGAAGAGAAGGGCCTGCTGGGCTCGGAGTACTACTCGGCCTATCCGCTGTACCCGCTGGCCACCACCGTCGGCGTGATCAATATGGACGCGCTGAGCCCGAACGGCGTGGCGCGCAACTTCACCATTTCCGGCAGCGCCAAGCTCGATCTGCTGGATCAGTTAATCGCCAAGGCCAAGCAGTGGGACCTGGTGTACGCGCCCGATCCGAAGCCGGAAGCGGGCCACTTCTTCCGCTCCGACCACTTCCCGTTCGCCAAGCGCGGCGTGCCGGCGATCTCCTACGGCTCGGGCAATGATTGGGTCGACGGCGGCCTGGCGGCCGGCCACAAAACCGCGGCGGACTATGTGAGCAACAACTACCACCAGCCGTCCGACGAGTGGAGCGAGAAGTGGACCTTCGCCGGCATGGCGCACGACCTGGGCATGCTGTACGCGCTGGGGCGCGACCTGGCCGACTCGAAGGATTGGCCGAACTGGGCCAAGGACGCCGAGTTCCGCGCCGCGCGCGACGCCAGCGCCAGCCAGCGTCAATAAAGCCGGCCGCGCGCTCAGCGCGGCTTGCCGAGCACCTGGGTCCAGTAGACCACGCCGGACTTCTGCTCTGCCGTCATGCCGTAGGCCGCGCCCATGTCGCTGAAGTCCGGGTTCATGATGTTGGCGCAGTGGCCGGGGCTGCTCAGCCAGCCGTCCAGCACCGCCTGCGGCGTGTTCTGGCCGAAGGCGATGTTCTCGCCGATGCGCTGCCAGGCGTAGCCGGCGCGCTGCGAACGGGCGCCGACCAGGCTGCCGTCCTGGGCGGCGTGGTCGAAGTAGCGCCGCGCCGCCATGTCCTCGCTGTGCGCCAGCGCTGCCGCGCCCAGCGCCGCATGCCAGCGCAGGGGCGGCGCCGGCGGGTAGGCTTGCGCGCCGCAACTGCGGCCCGCCGCGCGCGCCGCGTTGACGCCGTCGAGGATGATGCGGCCGGCGTCGCGCCAGTCGGGGAAGGCGGCCGACGGCGGCGGCGCGGCGGGACGCGCCAGCACCACGGTCCAGCTGGCGCCGTCGCGGTAGACGCCGATCGCGCCGTAGCCGGGGCTGAGCAGCGTGGCGCAGTAATTCTTTTGCAGCGACGCCATCGCCGCCTTGGCGTTGCGGGCCTGGTAGACGAATAGCGCGTCGGCCAGCTCGGCGGCGTAGCCGGCGCGTTCCAGCTCGGCCTCGATGATGGCGCCCGCGCCGAGGCGGATCGCCGACAGGGCCGGTTCCGGCGTCAACGGCGGCGCCGGCTCGCCCGAGTGCCCCTCGCAGGCGCCGGGCGCGGCGCGGTAGCCGTTGACCAGCGCGGCCAGCTGTTCGCTGTCCTGGGCGGCGGCGGGCTGCGCCAGCCACGCGGCGGCAATGACAAGGACGGCAAGGCGACGCATGGTTTCCTGAGGGCTGGATGATTCAGGCATTATCTCTTGCCCACGGCAATCTGCCTAGGGCGCAGGCATGCGCCGACGCGCAGCTACCCCGCAGTGCTCAGGTTGCGCTGGAACGCAGTTGCTCAAGGATCGCTGCCCCGGCCTTTTCGGCTTCAGCTTCCGCGTCCTCTGCACTGGAGAAGGCAAGGTCGGCCGCAACACGCTGCCGGTGGTAGACCTCGGCCAGGTGCATCGGATTGTCGGAGGGCGCGAAGATCGCGACATAGGCCCCCCACTGATCGGTTCCCGGGAGGAGTTCACTGGTGAACTGGATTTCGTACCCGTCCAGGTATTTTGTGGGCATGGCCACACCTTCGCTAAATGGCGTTAAACTGAGCCGAGGTATTGGCCCGTTGATCGCCACATCGTACACGTTAAAAACAAAAAACCCGCGCTCCCTATGCGGGACGCGGGTTGATGTTGATTGCATATTCATGGTGCTCGGGCCGGAACCGCATTTGACAATGTAAGCCTTATAGATGCTGGCTATTGATTTGTGAATTAAGTGCTTTGGATGAAAGCTTGGATGCAAAAAATGTTCTGTGTAGGTTTCGGGGTGATCCATCCCCAGAAACACTACAGAGCTCCAAGACCAATGGTTATTTTATTTTATATTGATTTCTTGGTTTTAATAGTAATAGCTATAACTTTCGCTTGCCTGCTTTAATGCATTCTTTCATGGCTATCTCTGCGGCAGTTCCCGCGCCAATGTTTACGTTGTAGATGGTCGATGTAAGCACCTTGAAGTCAGCTTTGTCTGAAGCTGTAAAAGCCATATCTTCGTCGATTATAGTTAGTGCTCTACCTAGAGGCAGCCCCTTCTGCTTTCCGTCAACGACAGCTCGCGCAAATAATGTCAGCTCTGTGCATGTGAATGGCTCATCCTTTTGGAGTGCTGCCGTGTTCCCCGGCACAGACGGCGGCTTAGCTGACGACGCAACTGCGTGTGATGCTAGATCGGATGACACCTGCCGCTTCCATTCAAGCGCCTCAGCTGTGTCTTTAGCATCCTGTTCTGCTCTGGCTTTCTTTTGCTCGTTAGAGCCACTACACCCCTTGTATACAACAGTAAGAATGAAGCCAACGATGAGTAGGCTACCGATGGCTTTCATGATGTTCAAGATCTTCTCAGCTGCTTTGAAGAACTTTAGTAGGCTGTCCAAGATTTGACCTCAGTAATAGGCAGAACCGGTGGAGAAGTTTGAAGCCGTATAAGGCACATGTACCGTGGCTGTTTCGCGAAGCGGAGCATTCTTTTCCAGCCATGTGCGCGCTACACCTTCAAATGTATGGGAAGCGGCCACTATCTTGGCATGCTTTTCAGTTCGTTTGAATTGGCTTGGGTCTATCCCGTCAGCTATTTGCTTGCGTGCGACCGAGCGCTTTGCTCTTGCTTCAAGTAACGATATTTCAGGATACGCGCCAAAGGTGAGGCGAGTATTTTTACCGTTCGGCTGGCGGTAAGCCATGCGCCAAATCCTAGATCCCGTGGGTGCGACCTCAAGATACATTCCCCCGCCGTCGGCCAAGGTGTATAGCTTATCCTGCGGCTTCGCGTTTTTGACTTGAGTATCGGTAAGGGGTTTAGCGAGTTTAGGCATCTTGCATCCATGGTGATCTGCGATTTGTATCCATGGCTGAAAGTATGGATGCAAAAAATCGGGATTGCAATGGACGCCAAAAACGCTTAAAGAACAAAAAACCCGCGTTCTCATAGGAAGAATCGCGGGTCGATGTACGTTACTGGACTTCTTAAAACATGTTCATGGTGCCTCGGGCCGGAATCGAACCGGCACGCCTTGCGGCGGCGGATTTTGAGTCCGCTGCGTCTACCAGTTCCACCACCGAGGCAACGCGACCCGCATTATCACTGATTTGCCCCGCCGCCGCAAGCCTGCGCCCGGATTTTTATGTTTTTGCCAAGCTCACGCCGGCCTGCTGCTGTTCCAGCAAGGCGAAGATGGCGTCCTTCGACAGCACGTACTGGTCCATCAGCACGTCCTTGAGCTCGGCGATCTGCGCGCGGTAGTCGGCGATCGCCTGCAGCGTGTAGCTGTAGAGTTCGTCGGCCTTGGCCTGTACCTGGTCGAGATCGCTCTCCTGATTCTTGAACTGGCTGTAGTCGAGCTTGGAGCGCGAGTACATCGACAGCTTGTTGACCATCAGGTCCAGCATCGAGGTGGCCTTCTGGATATCGTTCTGGCTGCCGACCGAGATGCCGCGCGCGCCATAGAACAATTCCTCGGCCGCGACGCCGCCGTACAGCTGGATCACGTCGCGCTCCAGCTCTTCCAGCGTGCGCAGCGCGACGTCGTCCGAGGCCGACAGCACATAGCCCAGCGCGCCCAGCTTGGACACCGACTCGGTGCTGATCTTGAGCAGCGGCGAGCGCGCCTTGACTTCGGCCAGGCTCATGCCCTCGCGCAGCCACGGGTCGATCTGCATGAAGAAGTGGCCCAGCTCGTGCAGCGCGACGCGCTCGCGCTGGCGGGTCTTCTCGGCGGTGGTGGCGCGGTCGGTCAGGCCGATGGTGGCGCGCTCGAAGGCGCGGAACATCAGGTCGGTGTCGATGACGGTCTTTTCCTGGATCGCGATCATGCTGGCGCGCTCGACCACGGTCTGCAGCAGCGCCGGGCTGAGGTTGGCGGTGATCTCGGCCACCTGGTCCAGGGCGAGGCGGTCCCAGTCGACGCAGCCGTCGGCCTTGCGCGCCAGGAAGGAACGCAGCAGTTCGCGCCGCTCGGCCTTGTTCGGCAGGCGGAAGTTGATCTTGACCGAGAAGCGGCGCAGCATCGCCTCGTCCATCTGCGACGAGGCGTCGTCGAAGTTGGAGGCGACCACCCAGATCACGCCCGCGCCCTGGTCGCTGCGCACGCCGTCGAGCAGGCCGAGCAGCGTGTTGGCGGTGTCGTCCTCCCATTTCTTTTCGCCGCGTCCGCGCGGCATGAACAGGCCCTGGGCCTCGTCGAGGAAGATGATGCAGCTGCCGCGCGCGCAGGCCTTCTTGTGCAGCGCGTGCAGCGCCTTGGAGCCGCCGCCGATGTAGCCCGATTCCAGCGCCGAGGCCGATGCCTGGATCAGCGGCACGTCGAGCCGCTTGGCCAGGTAGCCGGCCAGCTTGGTCTTGCCGGTGCCGGCCGGGCCGGTCAGCATGACGTTGAACGGCTTGTCGATGTCGTGCTCCTTGTACAGGGCGCGGTTGCGGATCATGTCCTCCAGGTGCAGCACTTCCTGCTTGATGTCTTCCATGCCGATCAGGTCGTCCATGCTGCCGGCCAGCTGGTCCGGCTCGAGCACGGAGGCGGACACGCCCATGCCCGGCAGCGCGTGGCGCAGCAGGAACAGCGCGATGCCCACCAGCAGGATGTCGACCAGATGGCGGCGCAGGAAGCCGCCGGTGCGCGCCATCAGGCCGCCGTCGTCGTCCTGCAGCGCGGCCTTGTGCGAGGCCAGGTAGTCGTCGCGCGCGATGGAATAGGGGATGTTGTTGCGCAGCAGCACTTCGCGCTCCAGGCTCAGGTGCGTGCTGCCCGGCACCTTGACCACGTACAGCAGCGGGTCGTCCTTCATCTTGTAGAGGTAGCGCGGCGCCTCCGATTGCGGCAGCGCCACCATCAGGTATTCGAGCCGCGCGCGCTGCGCCGGCAGCGCGGTGATCTGGCCGATGTCCTGCGAGCGCAGCATCGGGGCGGCGTCCTGCGGCACCTCGGCGCGCAGGGCGAACAGCACGGTCGCCGCCAGCACCAGCACGGCCAGCGCGGCGCGGATGGAGGTTTTCCGCAATGCGGATCGAAGTTTGTAAAGAGTAAACATATGCGCTATCCAACCAGGGAGTGGCAGCATAGAGTCGGGCTGGGCGCGGGAGTGGGGCGCAGCAGCCAAGGCCGCCATTGGCCGGCGCGCGGAGCGGGGCGCGCCAGTGTTGCTAACTTGTCTTGCGAAACGAACATGCCTCACGGCAACTCGCTCTTTTTCCAACTATAGCGGCAGCCCGGCCGTTTGTCCCGGGTCGCCGCAACAAAAAAAGGCGGCGCGCAACAGATCGGGCCGCGTCCACCGTTCATCCGCTTTTTTTGCCGTTGGCGCACGCCGATGCGCCGCCCGTCGCAATCAGCGGCTGTCGGCGTCAGGGCTTTGCTAACCTGTTCATGTCAACCGCTGCATTACACATCACAGCGGTGGCTTCCGCACTTCATACAACCTCAGGAGCACACCATGAAAACCGTTCTGCTTGGCCTCGTCGCCGCACTCGCCCTTACCTCCCTGCCAGTGGTCCACGCCCAGGACAGCAGCGTCAGCATTCAGGCGCCGCGCGTTTCCACCTATCATTACCAGGGCGAGGAATTCCGTCCGTATCGCAACACCTACCTGCTCGAGGACGGCCAGAAGATCGCCTTCAACCAGCGTTACAACACCATCACCGCCGTGCTGGCGGACGGCTCGAGCATGCGCATTTATGCCACCTCGCCGACCACCTTCGTTTCCGATTCGGGGGTGAAGTTCACCTTCCAGGCGGACGGTGAGGCGCTCACCATCAGCAACTACAACAAGCTGCCGCTGGCCGACAATGCGTCGGCCAGGCCGATCATGATGGCGGCGCGCCGCTAAGGCTGTTTGGCGCCGGTCCAGCCGTCGTACTTGCGTTCCAGCCGCGTCACGGTGCCGTCGCGCCGCATCTCGGCCAGGGCGGCGTTGAGCTTGTCGATCAGCTCGTCCGGCACCGACGGGTTGCAGGCCAGGTAGACCTTGACGCGGTTGAACACCAGCAGCGGCACCACCCTCTCCGACCAGCCGAACTGGCGCGGCAGGGGGCCGCTGCGCATCGCCACCGCCCACAGGTCGATGCGCTTGAGCAGCAGCTTTTGCGGATTGACGGCATCGTTGCTGACGGCGTCGACGTTGAAGCCGCGCGCGCGCAGGTATTCGTCGCGGGCGTCGCCCACGTAGGTGCCGATGCGCAGCTTGCGCGCGTCCTCGATGGTCTTGAGCGGAAACTCGTGATCGGCCAGTCCCCAAAACTGCCACTCGGCCTCGTCGGTCGGCCCCACCCATTTGAACAGCGCTTCGCGCTCCGGCGTGCGTGACGTCGAGTAGACGCAGGTCTGGTTCTGGTGCTGCGCCATGATGTAGGCGCGCTTCCACGGCAGCAGCTCGATGCTGTAGTCGGTGCCGGTGCGGGCCATCATTTCCCGCACCTTGTCGGTCTCGCGGCCGGTGACGCCGTCGGCGCCGCGCATGCTCGACGGCGGCGAATGCTCGGTGGTGATGATCAGCGGCGCCGCTTGGGCGGCGCAGCTCGCCGCCAGGATGGATGTCAGGATGATATGTCGCATGGGCTAGGCCGCTTTCTATCTAAAAGCATAGCAGCAATGCGAACCGGGCGACAACTCCGCCGCCCGGCAAGGCGGCTTACTCGGCGCGGCGGTACAGGCGGAAACGCTCCTGCCGGTCCGACGGACGGCGGCCTTCCCATAGCAGCAGCCACTGCTTGCCGCGGTGCTGCGCCTGGATTTCGCGGTCGTCGCGCAGTTTGAGGCTATCCTGCAACAGCAGCAGGTCGCACTTGCCGCCCTCGACGCCGACGAACGGCAGCTGGGCATAGAAGGCGAACGAGGCGCGCTGCGCCGGGCCGACGTTGGTTTCGATGCAGCCCGGGTTCGGCGGCAGCTGGCTGGCGATCTGGCGCGCCACGCCGGCGTAGCTCTTGCTGTAGTTGACGTCCGGCAGGAACAGCGTCATCAGCAGGATCCAGATCAGGATCAGGCCGCCCGACGACAGCACCACCGCGCGCCACAGCACCGACGGCCGGCGCGAGATGCGCCAGTACACCAGCACGAACCAGCCGGCGGTGGCGGCCAGCGCCACCAGGAAGGCGATCCAGCCCAGCTCCGGCGTAAAGCCCGGCACCAGCTTGAGCGCGTTCCTGGCGGCGCGCGCCGGCCAGCCGGTCAGCTTGGCGATCCAGAAGATCCAGATCACCGCCGCGCACAAGGTCAGCGCCATCACCGAGAACCAGTCGATGGCGTTGATGGCGCCGCGCTTCATGGTCAGCAGGCCGAACGCGGCCATGACGGCCAGCGGTGGCAGCAGCGGCAGCAGCTGGCCCTGCTCGGGCGCCGGGTGCAGCAGGGTCAGCAGCGTGGCCATGACCACGAAGGCCAGCGGCACCACGATGTGCAGCACGCCGCGCTGGCGCCGCCAGGCCCACACCGCCCACAGCGCGAACGGCCAGGCCGGCCAGAAGAACCACAGGCCGACGCGGAAGAAGAAGAACAGCGATTGCTGGCTCGGCAGGCTCAGCTGCAGCCAGTTCCAGCCCAGCCAGGCGTTCAGCGGCTGCTGGTGGTAGGGCTCCAGCCATTGCGCCGGCAGCAGCCACAGCGCGATCACGGCGGCGCCGACGACGATCATGGCGCCGAGGTCGCGCACGGCGCGGATGGCCGGCTGGGCCAGGAAGCGGGTGCCGGCGAAGACGGCCAGCATCAGGCACACCGGCGTGACCCAGCCGCGCGTCAGCGCCAAGAGGCCGATCGCCAGGCCGCTGAGCGCGGCGTTGCGCAGCGACGGCTTTTCCACGTAGCGCACGGTGCGGTACAGCAGCAGCGCCGTCAGCGACACCTGCATCGCCTCGGACGTGGTTTCATGGCTGTGCAGCAGCAGGCCGAGGCAGCCGAGGTAGATCAGCACGGCGGCGTCGGCCAGGGTGCGGCCGAAGTCGTCCGGCTCGGGCTGGCCGCCGAAGGCCAGGCGCAGCGGTTGCGCGTCCTGGCGGCGGCCCAGGTGGAAGGTGGCGAACCACAGCGACAGCACGCCGATCAGGAACACCGCGATGGTGCCGAGGTGGGCCGCCATGACGTCGCCCGTCAGCCAGCCGAACAGCTTGATGCACAGCGCGCCCAGCCAGAACGCCAGCGGGCCCTCGTCCGGCCAGGACAGGCCGGCGATGTTGGGCCACAGCCAGTCCTGCCAGGTGCCGTGCGCCATGGTCCACATGATGCCGAAGCTGGCGGCGTCGTCGTTCTTCCAGGGTTCGCGGCCGATCAGGCCGGGCAGGATGTACAGCAGGCCGAGGGCGAACAGCGCCCAGCGCGGCAGCGCCAGTGTTGCGGCGGCGGGAAGACGGACTGGCTTCATCGATCAGTGTGCAAGTTGAGGGTGAACGGGAGTATGAAGGAAAACGCTGCAACAAACAAAAAAAGCAGCCCGAGGCTGCTTTTTTTGGCGGAACCGAAAAACTTAGGCGTTGGCGACCGAAGTTTTCGAACCGACGGTGCCGAACTTCTGGCGGAATTTCTCAACGCGGCCAGCGGTGTCGACGATCTTGTGCTTGCCGGTGTAGAACGGGTGCGATTCAGCCGATACCTCGATCTTGATCAGCGGGTATTCTTTACCTTCGTGCTCGATCTTTTCGCGGGTCTGGATGGTCGAACGGGTGACGAATTTGAAGTCGCACGACAGGTCGTGGAACACCACTTCGCGGTAATCTGGATGGATTTCTGGTTTCATTTCAAAGCTTTCGGTTGGGTCGGTAGCCAAACAGCACTTCGTCGGTCGGTCCTGCTTCTTGACCCGATTGCTATCCACTTGCCTGATTAAAAATACTGCGATCGGCGATTATACAGCCGTTTGGGCCAACCCGCAAACCGGAGACGTGGGGTCGGACCCCGCAGGGGTCCGACCCCTGTGGCCGCATTGCGGGGTATACGCAAACGGGCAACCGAAGTTGCCCGTTTTTCATGATTGCCGTGGGGTTTAGCCGCCGCGACGCATCATGTCGAAGAACTCACCGTTGTTCTTGGTGGCCTTCATCTTGTCGAGGATGAACTCCATCGCTTCGATCTCGTCCATCGAGTACAGCAGCTTGCGCAGGATCCAGATCTTCTGCAGCTGGTCCGGCTTGATCAGCAGTTCCTCGCGGCGGGTGCCCGATTTGTTCAGGTTGATCGCCGGGTAGACGCGCTTCTCGGCCAGGCGGCGCTCCAGGTGCACCTCCATATTGCCGGTACCCTTGAATTCTTCGTAGATCACGTCGTCCATGCGCGAGCCGGTTTCGATCAGCGCGGTGGCGATGATGGTCAGCGAGCCGCCTTCCTCGATATTGCGCGCGGCGCCGAAGAAGCGTTTCGGACGCTGCAGCGCGTTGGCGTCGACACCGCCGGTCAGCACCTTGCCGGAGGCAGGGATGACGGTGTTGTAGGCGCGCGCCAGGCGGGTGATCGAGTCCAGCAGGATGATCACGTCCTTCTTCATCTCGACCAGGCGCTTGGCTTTTTCCAGCACCATCTCGGCGACCTGGACGTGGCGGGTGGCCGGTTCGTCGAAGGTCGAGGCGACCACTTCGCCGCGCACCGAGCGCTGCATCTCGGTCACTTCCTCGGGACGTTCGTCGATCAGCAGCACGATCAGCGTGCAGTCCGGATGGTTGGCGGTGATCGCGTGCGCGATGTGCTGCAGGATCACCGACTTGCCCGATTTCGGCGACGCCACCAGCAGGCCGCGCTGGCCCTTGCCGATCGGCGCGATCAGGTCGATGATGCGGCCGGTGATGTTTTCCGTGCCGTTGATGTCGCGTTCGAGGCGCAGCGGCTCGTTCGGGTGCAGCGGCGTCAGGTTCTCGAACAATATGCGGTGTTTGGACGCTTCCGGCGATTCGCCGTTGACCTTGTCGACCTTGACCAGCGCGAAATAGCGCTCGCCGTCTTTCGGGGTGCGCACTTCGCCTTCGATCGAATCGCCGGTGTGCAGGTTGAAGCGGCGGATCTGCGACGGCGAGATGTAGATGTCGTCGGTCGAGGCCATGTAGCTGGCGTCCGGCGAGCGCAGGAAGCCGAAGCCGTCCGGCAGCACTTCCAGGGCGCCGTCGCCGAAGATCTGTTCGCCCGATTTGGCGCGCTTTTTCAGGATCGCGAACATCAGCTCCTGCTTGCGCAGCCGCGCGGCGTTGTCGATATCAAGACCGATGGCCATCTCCAGCAATGCCGAGACGTGTAGGGCCTTTAATTCAGATAGATGCATATTGTTTGAGTATCCCGCGACGGGAAAGTAAAGGTAGGGGAGGGGACTGCGTGGTTGTCTCTAAGTTACTAGGTTTTATAAGCGGCGCCACGGGCGCGGCGCCGCTTGGTACTGCAGGCAATATAGTACTTAGATATTGCTGTCGATGAAAGAGGTCAGCTGGCCTTTTGCCATTGCGCCAACCTTTTGCGCGGCGGCGACGCCGTTCTTGAACAGGATCAGGGTCGGGATGCCGCGGATGCCGAACTTGGCAGGGATCTGCTGGTTCGAATCGACGTCCATCTTGGCGATCAGGATCTTGCCGTCGTATTCCTTGGCCACTTCTTCCAGGATCGGGGCGATGCTCTTGCAAGGACCGCACCATTCGGCCCAGAAATCGACCAGAACTGGACGATCGGACTTCAGCACGTCGGCATCAAAAGAAGTATCGGTAATGTGTTTGATATTTTCGCTCATATTTTCCTCAATCGAGGTCTGTTGGGTCAATAACGCCTGGGGACTGGTCAGTGCCGCAAACGCTTCCGGTGATGCGAAGCAGATGGTGGCCGATTGCGCAAATTCAATGTCTGGAATGGGGTGGCAACAAGGTCGGCAGGCGGGGATGGCTGAAATAATAACCCATTTTTAAAAAATGTGCGGCAGATTGTCGAAACCCGCTAAATTATTTGCCGCGATCGCCTGGCGGGGCGGCCCGCCGGCTCAGTTGTCGTCGGCGAAGGTGGTGTTGGTCATGATCTGTTCGGTGATGCGCTCCAGCAGCGGCCACAGCTTCTCCAGCACGGCCTGGGCCCGCAGCGCGTTGTCGGCGTCGCTGTCGGCCGGCGGCAGCTGCTCGATCTGCAGCAGCAGCTCGCCCATGCCCAGCGCGCCGACGGTGCGCGCCGGCGATTTCAGGCGGTGGCCCAGCTCGCGCAGCGTCGCCACGTCGCCGCGTCCGAGCGCCGATTCCATCTGGTTCAGGCCGTCCTGGGTGTTGTGCAGGAACTTGAAGGCGAATTTGCGCACCTTGTGGGGGTGATAGCCCAGCAGCTTGGCGAGGATGGACAGGTCGATCACCGCCGGGTCGCCGCCCAGCGTGGCCCGGAACGCCGGCGCGGGCGGCTGCGGCAGGGCGTCGCGCACCGCGTTGTGGTCGCGCTCCGGCAGCCAGCTGGCGATGGTCTGGTACATCAGCGCCGGCTCGATCGGCTTGGAGATGAAGTCGTCCATGCCGGCCTCGATGCAGCGCACCCGGTCCTCGCTGGTGGCGGTGGCGGTCATGGCCAGCACCCGCATCTCGGCCAGGCGCGGGTCGGCGCGGATGCGGCGGGTCGCCTCCAGGCCGTCCATCAGCGGCATCTGCACGTCCATCAGCACGCAGTCGAAGGCGGTCTGGCGCAGCAGCTCCAGCGCCTCCATGCCGTTGGCGGCCAGGCATACCGAGGAGCCCACTTCCTCCAGCATCTCCAGCGCGATCTGCTGGTTGAAGGTGTTGTCCTCGACCAGCAGGATGCGGGCGTTTTTCAGCGCCGCCATCACGGCGGCGCTGCGCGACGAGGCCAGCAGCTCGGCGGCGGCGTCCTTGACGCGGTCGATCAGCGCCGGCACCGTGGCGGTCGAGATGCCCAGCCGCGCGGTGAACCAGAAGGTGCTGCCGTGGCCGGGCCGGCTGCGCACGCCGACCTCGCCGCCCATCAGCTGCGCCAGCTGCTTGCAGATCGCCAGGCCCAGGCCGGTGCCGCCGTACTCGCGCGTGGTGGAGGTGTCGGCCTGCTGGAACGACTGGAACAGCTTGTCGATCTCGCGCTCGGACAGGCCGATGCCGCAGTCGCTGACCTCGAAGCGCAGCAGGCAGCCGGCGGCGTCGCCGATCACCTGGCGCACCCGCACTTCGATGCGGCCCTTTTCGCTGAACTTGATGGCGTTGTTGGCGTAGTTGATCAGCACCTGGCCGAGCCGCAGCGGATCGCCGCGCAGCACCTTGGGCAAGGTCGGGTCGAGGTCGTAGACCAGCTCCAGCTCGCGGCTGGCGGCCTTCGGCGCGACCACCGTGGTCAGGGTCTGGATCACGTGGTCGAGCGCGAAGTCGACCTGCTCGATCTCCAGCTTGCCCGCCTCGATCTTGGAGATGTCGAGGATGTCGTCGATGATGCCCAGCAGGTGCTCGCCGGCGAAGCGGATCTTCTCCAGGTAGTCGCGCTGGCGCGGATCGAGGTCGGTCTTGAGCGCCAGGTAGGCCATGCCGATCACGCCGTTCATCGGGGTGCGGATCTCGTGGCTCATGTTGGCCAGGAACTGGCCCTTGGTCTGGTTGGCTTCCTCGGCCACCTGGCGCGCGTGATCGAGTTCGCCGGTGCGCAGCGCCACCCGTTCCTCCAGGTGTTCGTTCAATTCGCGCAGCGCGTCCTCGCCGCGCTTGCGGTCGGTGATGTCGCTCAGGCTGGCCACCACCAGCTGCACCGCGCCCGAGGCGTCGGGGATCGGTTCGGCGTTGACCGAGACCCAGTGCAGCGCGCCGCCCGGCTGGGCCAGGCCCATGACCACGTCGCGCACCGGGATGCCGGTCGCCAGCGCCAGGCGCGCCGGATGGCTGGCCAGGTCGTAGGGCGTGCCGTCCTCGCGCACGCCGCGCCACAGGCCGTCGCCGTCGATGTCGGCGGTGTGCGCCAGCATGCGGGTGGCGGCGGCGTTGCGCTCCAGGATGGCGCCATCGGCGGCGATCATCACCAGGCCGTTGGTGACGGCGTTGAAGATCGACGCCAGCCGCTGGCTGGAGTCGCGCAGCGCGTCTTCGGCCTGGCGCCGCGCGGTGATGTCGGTCAGCATCGCCAGGGTGCCGGCGTAGTGGCCGGCGTCGGAGTTGATGACGGTGGTCGACAGCAGGCACCACACGCTGCTGCCGTCGCGCCGCAGGAAGCAGACGTCGCCCTGGCTGGCCTGGCCGGAGAGGCGGTGCCGCAGGTGCTGCTTGAGCAGCGCGCGGCCGGCGTCGTCCATGAAGTCGGTCATGGCGCGGCCCTGCATCTGTTCGACGTCGTAGTCCAGCATGCGCGCCAGCGTCGGGTTGACGAAGGTGGTGCGGTCGTCGGCGTTGGTCATCCAGATGCCTTCGGCGGCGGTCTGCACGATCTGGCGGTAGCGCGCCGAGCTGGCCTGCAGCGCCTCCTCGGCGCGCTGGCGCTGGGTCATGTCGCGCAGGGTCATGATCACCAGCTCCTGGCCGGCCAGTTCCAGCGGCGCGATGTGCACCATCGCCGGGAAGGTGGCGCCGTCGGCGCGGACGGCGCACACCACCCGGCCCGGCAGGTTGGGGCGCGAGAACAGCCGGCCGTTGCCGCGCATCGCCTCCGGCGCCAGCTGCGCGACCGAGCGGCCGGCCAGCGCGTCGCCGCCGCCGTAGCCGAAGCTGCCGGCGCAGGCGGGGTTGGCGTGCAGCACGCGCCCGCCCAGGTCGGCGACCAGCGCCGCGCCGGGCGTGGCGTCGACCATGGCCCACAAGCGCCGTTCCTCGGCGGCGGCGCGCTCGCTGATGTCGGCCATGGTGCCGGCGGCGCGCAGCGGCCGGCCGTCGGCGCCGCGCTCGATGACCATGCCGCGCGCCAGCACGCGGATCGAGCCGCCGTCGCGGGTGCGCATGCGGTGCTCGCTGTGGATCTGGCCGCTGTCGCCGCCGGTGCTGAGCAGGTATTCGCCGATGGCGCGTTCGACGCGGGCGCGGTCGTCCGGGTGCAGGTGCTCCTGCCATTGCTGCAGCGTCGGCTGGAACTGCTCCGGCGCGTAGCCGAGCAGCGCGCAGTAGCGCGGCGACAGCTTGAGCGCGCCGGTGACGATGTGCCATTCCCACATGCCGGCGCCGGAGCCCTCCAGCGCGAAGCCGGCCATGCGCTCGGCGCTGGCGAGCTCCAGGCGCGCCGCGCGCAGTTCGGCGGCCTGGCGGCGCAGGCGCCAGGCGGCGATCAGCGACAGCAGCAACAGCAGCGCGCCCAGCGCCGCGCCGCCGTAGCGCAGCAGCGGCTTGCCGTCCGGCGGCTGGTACAGGAAGCCGTCCAGCTGGAAGTCGGCGGGCAACATGCCCTGCTCGCCGAAGGCGCGGGCCAGCGCGCTCCAGCGCTCCGGATTGCTGTAGCCGAGTTCAATCAGGTCCTGCTGCAGCAGCGGCGCGGTGTGCTGCGCCTCGAACATCAGGTGCTCGCGGCTGTGGCGCTCGGGGTAGCGGGCGCGTATCAGGTCGGCGATCTCGCCGGGATGCGCCATCGCGTAGCGCCAGCCGCGCAGCGTCGCCTCGCGCAGCGCCCGGGCGCGCGCCGGATGTTCGCGCAGTTCGCTCTCGGTGGTGTACAGGGTGTCGCCGTAGAAATCGAGGCCGTGGCTGCGCGGCGACACGGTCTCGTAGGACAGGTTCAGGCGGTCCAGCACATACGGCGCCTCGGTGACGTAGGCCGACATGGCGTCGACCCGGCCTTCGGCCAGGTCGTCGTAGCTCTGGCCGTGCGCCTGCCGCCGCAGCGCCTCCATGCGCACGCCCTGCTTGTTGAGCATCACGATCAATTCTTCGTCGTTCGGCGCCAGCATGATGCGGGCGCCCGGCCAGGGGACCGGCTTGCCGTCGGCGCCGCGGCGGCGCAGCAGCGCGGCCGCCGAGTGCTGGAACACCGTGGCCAGCACCACCACCGGCTGGCCCATGCCCCGCGCCAGCAGCAGCGTGCTGTTGCCGACGCCGTACTGGGCCCGTCCTGCGATGACGTTCTGCAACGGATCCTGGCCCGGGCGCGCCTCCAGCAGCGTGACGTCGAGGCCGGCGTCGCGGTAGTAGCCCTGGTCCTGCGCGGCGTAGTAGCCGGCGAACTGGAACTGGTGCAGCCATTTGAGCTGGATCGAGACTTTTTCGGCCGCCGCCGCATGCTGCAGGCCGCAGGCCAGTGCGAGCGCGCACGCCGTCAGCCTGAAGGGCGGACGACGCCAGAGAGCCTGGCGAAAGCGCGGACGGCAGTGCAACAAGGAGCTTCCTTTTTGGTCGGGAACAGCGGGTCTATACCTGAGCAACTATAGCATCGAACATTTGGCGGCAGTCGATAATGTGTCCGGCGCTCAATTGCTACGCCGAGCCGCTGGAATAGGCGTCTTATTTAACATTTGAGGGCCGATTCCGTGACAATCCGTGAGAAAGCCGGGTGGCGGCGCGCGCCGCGCCGGCTTTCGGCTTGCTAGCCGGGACTTGCTCCGCCGGTTTATTGGCTGAAGCTGCCGGCGTACTGGTAGCGGTGGCCGGGGTGCCACATGGTGGCGATCGAAGCGATCTGGCCGCCGGAACGGGTCTGGCGCTTGAGCACCAGGCAGGCCTGCCTGGTGTCGATGGCGAGCATCTCGGCGATGTCGCGCGGCGCGGCCAGCGCCTCGATGCTGTAGGTGGCGCCCTGCAGCGGCGCCGCCTTCATCAGGTATTCGTTGGGGGTGATGCTGGCGAAATCCTGCTCCATGTACTCGGGCGCGCACAGCGGATTGGCCCAGCGGTCCTCGACCTGGATCGGCACGCCGTTCTCGAAGTGGACGATCACCGAATGGAACAGCGGATGGCCGGCCGGCAGCGCGAACTGCTTGGCCATCAAGTCGCTGGCCTTGACGCGCTCGAGCTGCTGCAGGCTGCTGCGGTGGGCGTGGCCGCGGGCGCGGATCTCGTCGGCGATGGATTTGATCTCCAGCAGCGTGGCCTGGTATTTCTGCTGCGCGACGTAGGTGCCGGAACCCTGGCGGCGGGTCAGCACCTGTTCCACCGTCAGCTCGCGCACGGCGCGGTTGACGGTCATGCGCGAGACGCCGAACTGCTTGACCAGCGCCTGCTCGGACGGGATCACATCGCCTTCCTTCCAGGTGCCGGCGGCGATTTCAGCCAGCAGATAGTCCTTGATGCGCTGAAAAATAGGGGTGCTGTCTTGCGGGGCGTGATCGTCCAAACGGCTTCTCCAGGAAAGCAGGGATTCTAGCACTGCATGCTTGTACAATTCAAAAGCAAGAGGCGGAGTGTGTCATTTTTCCGTGCTGGATAAGATGGCTGCATTCCACCAAGTCACGGAGTCTGAGATGGGCAAGAGCGAAAACAACACGGCGTACGGCAGCGATGAGGCGCGTTGGGCCGCGGTGCAGCGGCGCGACGCCGGCGCCGATGAGGTGTTCTGGTACTCGGTGCGCAGCACCGGCGTGTATTGCCGGCCGTCGTGCGGCGCGCGTCCGGCCTTGCGCGAGAACGTGGCCTTCCACGCCGGCCGTGCCGAGGCCGAGGCGGCCGGCTTCCGGCCCTGCATGCGCTGCAAGCCGGAGCAGCCGCCGCTGGCCGAGCGCCAGGCCGCCATCGTGGCGCAGGCCTGCCGCCTGATCGATGCCGCCGACGAGGCGCTGGACCTGGACACGCTGGCCGCCGCCGTCGGCGTGAGCCGGTTTTATTTCCATCGCATGTTCAAGGCGGTGACGGGGATTACGCCGAAAGCCTACGCCAATGCGCAGCGCGCGCGCCGCATGCAGGATGGCCTGGCGCAGGAGGCGTCGGTGACGGAGGCGATCTATGCCTCGGGCTTCAATTCGAGCGGACGGTTTTACGCGCAGTCGCCGGCGGTGCTGGGCATGACGCCGAGCGCCTTCCGCGCCGGCGGCAAGGGAGCGCGGATCCGCTTCGCCATCGCCGAATGTTCGCTGGGTCCCATCCTGGTGGCCAGCACGGAGAAGGGCATCTGCGCGATCCTGATCGACGACGATCCGGATTTCCTGGTGCGCGATCTGCAGGACCGCTTCCCGGAGGCGGAGCTGATTGGCGCGGAGCCGGAGTACGAGCAGGTGGTGTCGCGCGTGGTCGGCATGGTGGAGCGGCCGGAGCTCGGGCTGGACTTGCCGCTCGACGTGCGCGGCACCGCCTTCCAGCAGCGCGTGTGGCAGTTGCTGCGCGAGATCCCGGCCGGGAAGACGGTCAGCTATGCCGAACTGGCGCAGTTGGCCGGCTCGCCGAAGGGGGCGCGGGCGGTGGCGGGGGCCTGCGCGGCGAACGCGCTGGCGGTGGCGATTCCGTGCCATCGCGTGGTGCGCAACGACGGTTCGATCTCCGGCTACCGTTGGGGCGTGGACCGCAAGGCCGCGTTGCTGGACCGCGAGGCCGGACGATGAAGAACGGCGAATTCGACTTCGGCGACGGCGCGGCCGAGCGCAAGCCGCGCAAGACGCCGCCGCTGAGCGTGACGCAGGTCAGCGCGGCGCCGGACGATGCGGCCATCGCGCGGGCGCAGGCCAGCGCGCGCAAGCTGGTCGCGGCGGCGGCCGGCATCGGCGTGCACGTCGCGGCGCTGGACTGGCAGGCCATCGCCGATGAGCTCAACGCGCACGGCCACGCCATCGTTCCCGGCATGCTGACCGCCGACGAATGCGTGGCCATGGCCGCGCAATACGCCCAGCCGCAGCTGTACCGCAGCCGCGTGGTGATGTCGCAGCACGGCTTCGGCAGCGGCGAATATCAGTACTTCCGCTACCCGCTGCCGTCGATGATCTCGGCGCTGCGGCAATCGCTGTATGGCCCGCTGGCCGCCATCGCCAACCGCTGGCACGAATTGATGGATGTGGAAGCGCGCTTCCCGCCCGATCACGCCGAGTTCCTGGCGCGCTGCCATGCGGCCGGCCAGACCCGCCCGACGCCGCTGATGCTGCAATACGGCCCCGGCGACTACAACTGCCTGCACCAGGACCTGTACGGCGAGCACGTGTTCCCGCTGCAGGCGGCGATCCTGCTCAGCGAAGGTTTTGAAGGCGGTGAATTCGTGCTGACCGAGCAGCGCCCGCGCATGCAGTCGCGGGTGGAGGTGGTGCCGCTCAGGCGCGGCGACATGGTGATCTTCCCCGTCAACCACCGGCCGGCGCAGGGCGCGCGCGGCGTCTACCGGGTGGCGATGCGGCACGGCGTGAGCCGGCTGCGCGCCGGATCACGCCATACGCTGGGAATCATCTTTCACGACGCGACCTGATTGATCTTCTGCGTCTGGTACAGGCGGGCGTAGATGCCGCCGTGCGCCAGCAGCGCGTCGTGGCTGCCGGCTTCCGCGACGCGCCCGCCGTCCATCACCACGATGCGGTCTGCGTTCTCGATGGTCGACAGGCGGTGCGCGATGACCACCGTGGTGCGGCCGCGCATCAGCACTTCCAGCGCCGCCTGCACCAGCCGCTCCGATTCGGTATCGAGCGCGCTGGTCGCCTCGTCGAGGATCAGGATCGGCGCGTTCTTGTAGATCGCGCGCGCGATCGCCAGGCGCTGGCGCTGGCCGCCCGACAGGCGCAAGCCGTTTTCTCCCACCTGCGTCTGATAGCCGGCCGGCATGCGGACGATGAACTCGTGCGCGTGCGCCGCCCGCGCCGCTTCCTCGACGCGCTGCGGCGACGGTTGCGGATCGCCGTAGGCGATGTTGGCCGCCAGCGTATCGTTGAACAGCACCACGTCCTGGCTGACCAGCGCGATCTGCTGGCGCAGCGACGCCATCGTATAGTCGCGCAGGTCGACGCCATCGAGCTTGATGCTGCCGGAGGCGACGTCGTAGAAGCGCGGCAGCAGGCTGGCCAGCGTGGTCTTGCCGCTGCCGGAGCTGCCCACCAGGGCCACCGTCTCGCCGGCGGCGATGTCGAGCGACACATGGTCCAGCGCCGGGCGGGCGTCGGGATCGGCGGAACTGTAGCTGAAGCTGACGTCGTCCAGCACCAGGCGGCCCTCGGCGCGCTCCAGCGTCTTGCTGCCCTTGTCGGCCTCCGCCTCGGTGTCGATCAGGCCGAACACCGATCCGGCGGCGGCCAGGCCGCGCTGCATCGGTTCGTTAATCTTGGTCAGGTTCTTGATCGGCGACTGCATCGCCATCAGCGCCGTCAGGAAGGCGACGAAGCCGCCCGGCGACAGCGCGCCGGCCTGGTTGCGCAGCAGCGCGACGTAGATCACCGACGACAGCGTGATACCGATCAGCAGCATGATGATGCCGGAGTTGAGCGCCGACGTCGCCGCGTGCTTGACCGCCAGCTGGCGGTTCAGCTTGACCACCTCGTCGAAGCGGCCTTGCTCGTATTTCTGGCCGCCGAAGATCTTCACCACGCGCTGGCCGCTGATGCTCTCGTCGAGCACATTGGTCAGGTCGCCCATCGCGCTCTGCGCGCTCTGGCTCAGGTGGCGCATGCGGCGGCCGGCGAAGATGACGATGCCCGCCACCAGCGGCAGCAGGCCAAGGCAGAACACCGCCAGCTGCCAGTCGACGATGAACAGCGTGGCCAAATAGCCGATGGTCTGCACCGAATCGCGCACCGCGACGTTGACCACGGTGAGGCCGGCCTGCGCCACCTGGGCGGCGTCGAAGGCGACGCGCGACAGCGTGGTGCCGGTCGACGACTGGTCGAAGTAGCCGTTCGGCAGGCGCATGATGCGGGCGAACATGGTCTCGCGCAGGTTGGCCTGGACCCGGCTGCTGAGCCACGCGGCGCCGTACTCGCCGGCGAAGCTCGACACCATGCGCATCACGGCCAGCGCGAAGATCACCACCGGGATCGCCCACAGCGCGGCGTTCGGATCGCTCGGCAGCACGCGGTTCAGCCATTCCTGGATCTCGGCCTGGAGGCCGGACGGCGGCGGGCGCACGCCGCTCAGGCTGTGCGCGGACCCCAGCGCGTCGACCACGTTCTGCAACTGGCGCAGCAGCAGCACGTCGGTGGCCGCGGCCACGCCCACCGCGAACAGGGTGACGGCGGCGATCCAGGCATAAGGGCGGAACTGCTTGAGCAGGCGTAGGTAAAGAAGGCGGCTGGACACGTGTTTTGTGGTTTTAGAACGGCGAATCCTGCATTGTACCCGTCCTGAAGGGGCAAACGACCGGCTTGTCCACAGAGTTCGATTGACCCGGGGCGAAACTTCGCTACACTCTGAATCTTGCTTCCGAATGGAGAGATTTGATGCGCACCACCCCTTTGACGCCTTCCCCGCTGCGCGCGGCCATCACGCTGGCGCTGTCGGCCTTCCTGCTGCCGGCGCACGCCGACACCATCATCGACCGCGCCAACGGCTACACGCTGAACGCGGCCGGCCAGCTGCAGCGCTTTACCTCGCTGGCCTTCGATGACCTGGGCCGCATCCTCGCGGTGGGCAGCGAGCGGGAGACGGCGGCGGCCGCGCCGAAGGCGGAGCACATCGACGCGCAGGGCAAGACCCTGCTGCCAGGGCTGATCGACGCCCACGGCCACGTGTTCAAGCTGGGCGAAATCGCCTCCGGGGTGGAGCTGTACAGCCCCACATCGCTCAACGGCGCGGTGCGCGCGGTAGCCGATTTCAGCAGGTCGCATCCGAAGCAGGCCTGGGTCATCGGCTTCGGCTGGAACCAGGAGATCTGGAAGCTGGGCCGCTTCCCCACCGCCGCCGAGCTGGATGCGGTGGTGGGCGACCGTCCGGTGCTGCTGCATCGGGTCGACGGCCACGCCATCTGGGTCAACACCAAGGCGCTGGAGATGGCCGGCGTGACGCGCGAGACGCAGGATCCGCCCGGCGGCAAGATCGAACGCGACGCCAGCGGCCGGCCGACCGGCGTGCTGGTGGACGGCGCGATGGATCTGGTGAACAAGGTGGTGCCGCTGCCGACGCCGATCGAGGCGCGCGCCACGCTGGACGTGGCGCTGGCGTCCTTGACCAAGGTGGGCCTGACCAGCGTCCACGACGCCGGCATCAAGGTGGCCCAGGACGACCTGTATCGCGACTACGCCGACCACGGCAAGCTGACCACCCGGGTCTACGCGATGATCGGCGACACCACGGCCGATTTCGACGAGCTGTCGAAGGAGGGCCCGCTCAAGTCCTACGCCAACGACGTGTATGCGCTGGCGTCGGTCAAGCTGTACTCCGACGGCGCGCTGGGCAGCCGCGGCGCGGCGCTGCTGGCGCCGTACACCGACATGCCGTCGACCAGGGGCCTGCTGTTCTACCCGAACGCGGAAATGCTGGCCAAGATGAACAAGGCGATGAAGGCCGGCTACCAGGTCAACATCCACGCCATCGGCGACGCGGGCAACCGCCAGATCCTGGACGCCTACGCGCAGCTGATCCCGAAATATAACAACGCCGCGCTGCGCCACCGCATCGAGCATTCGCAGGTGGTGGCGGTGGAGGACATTCCTCGCTTCAAATCGCTGGGCGTGATCCCGTCGATGCAGCCGACGCACGCCACCTCGGACCAGAACATGGCCGAGCAGCGCGTGGGGCATGAGCGCATCAAGGGCGCGTATGCGTGGCGCACCTTCCTCGACCAGGGTTCGAAGATCGCCTGCGGCTCGGACTTCCCGATCGAGTCGCCGAATCCGTTCGAGGGGATTCACGCGGCGGTGACGCGGCAGAACAACGCCGGCGTGCCGGTTGGCGGCTGGTACAAGAACCAGGCGATGACGCTGACCGAAGCGTTCCGCTGCTTCACCCTGGACGCGGCCTACGCGGCGCATCAGGAGAACGTCATCGGCTCGCTGGAGCCGGGCAAGTGGGCCGACTTCATCCTGGTCGACCGCGACCTGTTCAAAGTCCCGTCCGAGCAGATCGGCAAGACCCAGGTGCTGCAGACCTGGATGGGCGGCAAGCGGGTTTACAAGCGGCAATAGCAACGGCCACCCCGGCAAACCGGGGTCAGACCCCGTACGGGGTCTGACCCCAAGTTTTGAGGGGTTGACTTGGTTGTCTATACAACTTATCCTTTGAGGATGCGCTGGCCGCAGGCATGCGGCCGGCCCCACTCATTTCGGAGGAGCCACCATGACGACCCATTTAGACAGCGACCCACGTTACGACGCCAGCCGCGAAATCCGTGCGCCGCGCGGGCCGGAGCGTACCTGCAAGAACTGGGGCGCGGAGGCGGCCTACCGCATGATCCAGAATAATCTGGACAAGGAAGTGGCCGAGAATCCGAAGCACCTGGTGGTCTACGGCGGCATCGGCCGCGCCGCCCGCAACTGGGAGTGTTACGACCAGATCCTGGCCTCGCTGCGCGAGCTGGAAGACAATCAAACCCTGCTGATCCAGTCCGGCAAGCCGGTCGGCGTGTTCCAGACCCACGAGGACGCGCCGCGCGTGTTGATCGCCAACTCCAACCTGGTGCCGAAGTGGGCCAACTGGGAGCACTTCAATGAACTGGACCGCAAAGGCCTGTTCATGTACGGCCAGATGACGGCCGGCTCGTGGATCTACATCGGCACGCAGGGCATCGTGCAGGGCACCTTCGAGACCTTCGCCGAGGCGGGCCGCCAGCATTTCGGCGGCGACCTCAAAGGCCGCTGGGTGCTGACCGCAGGCCTGGGCGGCATGGGCGGCGCGCAGCCGCTGGCCGCGACCATGGCCGGCGCGGTGTCGCTGACCATCGAGTGCCAGCAGAGCAGCATCGACTTCCGCCTGCGCACCCGCTATCTCGACAAGCAGGCCGCCAGCATCGACGAGGCTTTGGCGCTGATCAAGCAGCACAAGGCGAACGGCGATGCGATCTCCATCGGCCTGCTGGGCAACGCGGCCGACGTGCTGCCGGAGCTGGTGCGCCGCGCCAAGGCCGGCGGCATCGTACCCGATGTCGTCACCGACCAGACCTCGGCGCATGACCTGATCAACGGCTACCTGCCGCAAGGCTGGAGTGTCGACCAATGGAAGGCCGCGCAGCACGACGTGGCCCGCCACGAAGAGCTGAAAGCCGCCGCCACCGCCTCCTGCGCCGTGCACGTGCAGGCGATGCTGGACTTCCAGACCTTGGGCGCCAGGGTGGTCGATTACGGCAACAACATCCGCCAGGTCGCGTTCGACCACGGCGTGCAGAACGCCTTCGATTTCCCCGGCTTCGTGCCGGCGTACATCCGCCCGCAGTTCTGCGAAGGCCGCGGCCCGTTCCGCTGGGTGGCGCTGTCCGGCGATCCGGAGGATATCTACAAGACCGACGCCAAGATCAAGGAGCTGTTCCCGCATCACGCCAACGTGCACCGCTGGCTGGACATGGCGCGCGAGCGCATCGCCTTCCAGGGCCTGCCGGCGCGCATCTGCTGGCTGGGACTGGGCGAGCGTCACATCGCCGGCCTGGCCTTCAACGAGATGGTGCGCAATGGCGAGCTGAAAGCGCCTATCGTCATCGGCCGCGACCACCTCGACACCGGCTCCGTCGCCAGCCCCAACCGCGAGACCGAGAGCATGAAGGACGGCACCGACGCCGTCTCCGACTGGCCGCTGCTGAACGCCTTGCTCAACACCGCCGGCGGCGCGACCTGGGTGTCGCTGCACCACGGCGGCGGCGTGGGCATGGGCTATTCGCAGCACTCCGGCGTGGTGATCGTGGCCGACGGCACCGACGCCGCCGCCAAGCGCCTGGCGCGCGTGCTGGTCAACGACAGCGGCTCGGGCGTGATGCGTCACGCCGATGCCGGCTACGAAACCGCCGTCGCCTGCGCCAAGCGCAATGGCCTCAACCTCCCAATGATTAAATGAGCACCACGATGACTTTAACCCTCAACCCGGGCGCGATGACGCTCGCCGAACTGCGCGCCGTGTGGACCGCCGCCGCGCCGCTGAAGCTGGCCGCCGAAGCCTACCCGGTGATCGAAGCGTCCGCCGCCGCCGTGCGCGCCATCGTCGCCAAAGGCGACGCCGCCTACGGCATCAACACCGGCTTCGGCCTGCTGGCCAAGACCCGCATCCCCGACGACAAGCTGGAACAACTGCAGCGCAACCTGATCCTGTCGCATTCGGTCGGCACCGGCGAGCTGGTGTCGGACGCGGTCTGCCGCCTGATCCTGCTGATGAAGATCGGCAGCCTGGCGCGCGGCTACTCGGGCGTGCGTCCGCTGATCATCGACACGCTGATCGCGCTCTACAACGCCGGCATCATGCCGGCCATTCCCGCCAAGGGTTCGGTTGGCGCGTCGGGCGACCTGGCGCCGCTGTCGCACATGACGCTGGCGATGCTGGGCGTGGGCGACGTGCGCGTCGACGGCAAGCTGGTGCCGGCCGCCGAGGCATTGAAAGCCGCCGGCATCGCGCCGGTGGTGCTGGCCGCAAAAGAGGGCCTGGCGCTGATCAACGGCACGCAGGTATCGACCGCGCTGGCGCTGCATGGCCTGTTCATGGCCGAGCGTTTGCTGGAAGCGGGCATGGTCTCGGGCGCGCTGTCGCTGGACGCCGCTAAGGGCAGCGATTCGCCGTTCGACGCGCGCGTGCACGAGGTGCGCGGCCAGCCGGGCCAGATCGCCGCCGCGTCGATCTACCGTCAGCTGGTCAGCGACAGCGCGATCCGCGCCTCGCACCTGGTCGGCGACGAGCGCGTGCAGGATCCGTACTGCCTGCGCTGCCAGCCGCAAGTCATGGGCGCCTGCTGGGACATCATCCAGAACGCCACCCGCACGCTGCTGATCGAAGCCAACGCCGTCACCGACAACCCGCTGCTGTTCAAGGACGGCGAGCTGTCGGTGGTGGTCTCGGGCGGCAACTTCCACGCCGAGCCGGTGGCCTTCGCCGCCGACACGCTGGCGCTGGCGATCGCCGAAATCGGCAGCATCTCCGAGCGCCGCATCGCGCTGCTGATCGACGCCACCTTGTCCGGCCTGCCGCCGTTCCTGGTCAGCGATCCGGGCGTGAACTCGGGCTTCATGATCGCCCACGTCACCGCCGCCGCGCTGGCGTCGGAGAACAAGTCGCTGGCGCATCCGGGCAGCGTCGACACCATTCCGACTTCGGCCAATCAAGAGGATCACGTCAGCATGGCCACCTACGCCGCGCGCCGCCTCGACGATATGGCGCAGAATACGGCTGTCATCATCGGCATCGAATTGATGGCCGCCGCGCAGGGCATCGATTTCCATCGTCCGCTGACCACGTCGCCGCATCTGGAGCATGTGCACCAGCAGCTGCGCGCCAAGGTGCCGTTCTTCGACGCCGACCGCTTCTTCGCGCCGGATATCGAGGCGGCCAAGGGCATGGTCATGCGCGGCGAGTTGAGCGCGTCCTGCAAGGATCTGTTCACGGCGATGCATCCGTAAAGGAGAGGTCATGGATTATCAGTTCAAAGCAGGCAGCATTCCCTTGCTGGTGTCCATGCCGCACGTGGGCACCGATATCCCCGACGATGTCCTGGCCGCGATGACGCCGGCCGCCGCCGGCAAGCAGGATACGGACTGGCATCTGGTGCGCCTGTACGAGTTCCTGGGCGAGATGGGCGCATCGACGCTGTCGGCGCGCTGGTCGCGCTATGTCATCGATCTGAACCGGCCGCCGGAGAACACCAACCTGTATCCGGGGCAGGATACGACGGGCCTGTGCCCGGTCGACACCTTCCACCGCGAACCGCTGTACCTGGAGGGCCGCGTGCCCGACGAGGCGGAGGTCAAGCGCCGCCTGCAGGCGTACTGGAAGCCGTATCACGACCAGCTGCGCGCGGAGCTGGACCGCCTGCTGGCGCTGCACGGCGCCGTGGTGCTGTGGGATGCGCATTCGATCGCCTCGGTGGTGCCACGCTTCTTCGAGGGCAAGCTGCCGGATCTGAACTTCGGTACCGCCGACGGCAAAAGTTGCGGGCAGGGGCTGAGCGATGCGGTGGTGTCGCGCGCGCTGGCGCAGGAACGGTTCAGCATCGCCGTCAACGGCCGCTTCAAGGGCGGGCATATCACGCGCCACTACGGCAAGCCGGAGGCCAAGGTGCACGCGATCCAGCTGGAGATGTGCCAGTCCACCTACATGGATGAAGACGCGCCTTACGGCTACCGGCCGGACCGCGCGGCGCAGGTGCAGGGCGTTCTGCGGGAGATGATGCAGGCGGCCGCCGCTTGGGTGCGCGCATGAGCGCATTGTTCGCCCGTCACGCGCTGCTGCCGGATGGATGGCGCAAGGATGTGCTGATCGAGTGGGACGCCGCCGGCGACATCACGGCGGTGACGGCCGGTGCCTCGGCGGCCGGTGCGGAGGCGGTAGAGTACGCGCTGCCGGGCATGATCAACCTGCATTCGCACAGCTTCCAGCGGGCGCTGGGCGGCCGCACCGAAAAAGCCGGCGACAGCAAAGATAGTTTCTGGACCTGGCGCGACCTGATGTACCGCTTCGCGCGCAACATCACGCCGCAGCACATCGAAGCCATCGCGGCCCAGCTGTTTTCCGAGTGCCTGCGTCACGGCTACACCTCCATCTGCGAATTCCACTACGTGCAGCGCGCGCCGGACGGCGCCATGTATCCGCGCCCGGCGGAAACGGCGGAGCGCGTCATCGCCGCCGCACGGTTGGCGGGAATTGGCGTCACCATGCTGCCGGTGTTGTATAGTTATTCCGGCTTCGGCGAAAGTCCGCTGAAACCCGAGCAGAAACGTTTCAAGACCGATGCGCAGGATGTGTTGCGCGTGATCGAGGCGCTGGAGCCGTTGCGCGACGCGCAGACCGAGGTCGGCGTCGCGCCGCATTCGCTGCGCGCGGCGTCGGTGCGGCAGATTGAAGACGTATTGGCGACGCTGCCGGCGGCGCGCCCGGTGCACATCCATATCGCCGAGCAGCAGGCGGAGGTCCGGCAGTCGCTGGACTTCAGCGGCCGCCGCCCGGTGCAATGGCTGCTGGACCAGATCGCGGTGGACGAGCGCTGGTGCCTCATCCACGCCACCCATCTGGTGGCCGAGGAAGTGGAGGGCATCGCACGCAGCGGCGCGGTGGCGGGCCTGTGCCCGACCACCGAGGCCAACCTGGGCGACGGCCTGTTCCCGCTGGAGCCGTTCCTGGCGGCGGGCGGGCGCTTCGGCATCGGCAGCGACAGTCACGTGTCGCAGAGCGCCGTCGAGGAATTGCGCTGGCTGGAGTACGGCCAGCGGCTGCAGCTTCAGCGCCGCAATGTGGCGGTGTCCGCCGATGAGCGCAACGTCGGCGACTTTTTGTGGCAGGGCGCCTTGCGCGGCGGCGCGCAGGCTGCGGGGCGGCCGGTGGGCGCGCTGGCGCCGGGGCATCGCGCCGACATGATCGTGCTCGATGACGGTCACCCGAACATGTTTGGATTGGCGCTGGACGAGGTATTCGGCAGCTTCGTCTTCAGCGGCAACGACAATCTGGTCAAAGACGTCATGGTCGGCGGCCGGTGGGTAGTGCGCAATCAGCAGCACGTGGCGCAGCAGGCGATCGCTGCGCGCTTCAAGCAGACCTTGGCCGAACTGAGGGAGTTCCGATGACCCAGCTGATCCAGTATGCAAGCCTGCGGCCCGCGCCGTGGAAGAACGGCGGCGGCACCACCACCGAGATCGCGGTCGCGCCCAGCGGCGCCGGCCTCGATGATTTCGACTGGCGCATCAGTCTTGCGACCATTACGCAAAGCGGCCCTTTCTCTTCCTTCCCCGGCATCGACCGTTCGCTGGCGCTGGTCGACGGCGACGGCGTGCTGCTGGACTTCGGCGACGAGCGCTTCGTGCTCAGTCCCAGCGAGCCGCTGATCGAGTTCGCCGGCGAGGACGCGGTGCACGCCACCGTCACCGGCGCGCTGACCACCGACTTCAACGTGATGACGCGGCGCGGCCGCTGCCGCCACCGGCTGGAGCCGCTGGTGGTGCGCGGCTCCGAGGCGCTCAAGCGCCGCAGCGCCACCACGCTGCTGTTCCTGGCCGACGGCGAGAGCCTGACGCTGAGCAGCGCGCGCGAACGGATCGCCATGGTGCGCTACGACGTCGTCGTCATCGAGGCCGAGGAGGCCTGGAACCTGGAAGCGTCGCTGGCGACGGTCTTCGTGGTCGATATCATCCATAACTAGAAAGCCGCTGCATGTGGGATGTCCTGTTTACTAACGTGCACCTGGCCACGATGGCCGCGGGGTATGGCGAAATCCGCGACGCGGCCATCGCCGTCAAGGATGGACGGATCGCGTGGCTCGGGCCGAAGGCCGAGGCGGCGCAGGATGCCGCCACGGTGCACGATGGCGATGGCTGCTGGCTGACGCCGGGCCTGATCGACTGCCACACCCACATCGTCCACGCCGGCAACCGCAGCGACGAATTCGAGGCGCGCCTCAACGGCGCCACCTATGAAGACATCGCGCGCGCCGGCGGCGGCATCATGTCCACGGTGCGCGCCACCCGCGCCGCATCGGAAGAAGAGCTGCTGCGGCAAAGCCTGCCGCGCGTGCGCAGCCTCATGGCCGAAGGCGTGACCACCATCGAGATCAAATCCGGCTACGGCCTGACGCTGGAATCGGAGGCGCACATGCTGCGCGCGGCGCGCCGCATCGGCCGCGAGTTCCCGGTCAACGTCGCCACCACCTTCCTTGGCGCGCACGCGCTGCCGCCGGAGTTCGCGGGCCGCGCCGACGACTACATCACCGAAGTCTGCGCGATGATCGCGCCGCTGGCGGCCAAAGGCCTGGTCGACGCGGTCGACGCCTTCTGCGAGCGCATCGGCTTTTCGCACGAGCAGACGGAGCGCGTGTTCCAGGCGGCGCGCACGCACGGTCTGCCGGTCAAGCTGCATGCGGAGCAGCTGTCGGACCAGCGCGGCGCGGAGCTGACGGCGCGCTACAACGGCCTGTCCGCCGACCACCTCGAACATCTGAGCGAGACCGGCGTCGCCGCGATGGCCGCCGCCGGCACCGTGGCGGTGCTGCTGCCCGGCGCCTACTACTTCCTGCGCGATACCACGCCGCCGCCGGTGGCCGCGTTGCGTGCCGCCGGCGTGGCGATGGCCGTCGCCACCGACTGCAATCCCGGCACCTCGCCGATGACGTCCCTGCTGCTGGCGATGAACATGGCCTGCACCCTGTGGCGACTGACGCCGCTCGAGGCGCTGGCCGGCTGCACGCGCCACGCCGCCCGCGCGCTGGGCATGCAGCGCGAGATCGGCACACTGGAGGTGGGCAAGCGCGCCGACTTCGCGCTGTGGCGCATCGCGCGTCCGGCCGACCTTTGCTACGCCATCGGCCTCAATCCGTGCCAGGGCGTGGTCCATGGCGGCGTGCTGCGGGCGGCGCAGATTTTGTAGAATCCGCTCGTGAAGTTGTGCTTTCGGTTACATTAGCCGGATGCTCTCATACTTTTTTCGAATTCCCCTCTTATTGGCCGGACTGGCCCTGCATGGCGCCGCGCTCGCCGATACGCTGCACGTCGGCTCCAAGCGCTTCACCGAGTCCTACATCCTTGGCGAAGTGCTGGCGCAGACGGCGGCGCCGCACGCCAAGGTCGAGCATCTGCAAGGGATGGGCAATACCGCCATCGTGCTGGCGGCCTTGCAGGCGGGGCGCATCGATGTGTATCCCGAATACCTGGGCACCATCGACCTGGAGATCCTCAAGCACACGCAGGCCGCGCCGCTGGAGCAGATCCGGCGCGAGCTGGCGCCGATGGGCTTGGGCGTGGCGGTGCCGCTGGGCTTCAACAACACCTATGCGCTGGCGATGCGCGGCGGTACGGACGGCGTGCGCAAGCTGAGCGAACTGGCGGCGCAGGACAAGCTGCGTTTCGGGCTGTCGCATGAATTCATCGGCCGCGCCGACGGCTGGCCCGGCCTGGCCGCGCGCTACGGCCTGAAGCAGCGGCCGGAGGGGCTGGATCACGGTATCGCCTACGAGGCGCTGATGCAGAAGCAGGTCGACGTCATCGATATCTATTCGACCGACGCCAAGATCCGCCAGTACGGCTTGCGGGTGCTGGACGACGACCGCGCCTACTTCCCGCGCTACGACGCGGTGCTGCTGTACCGGCTCGACGCGGCGCAGCGCTTTCCCGCCGCGTGGAAGGCGATCGGCCAGCTGGAAGGAAAAATCAGCGCGGCCGACATGATCGCCATGAACGCCGCCGCCGAAATCGACGGCCAGAGCTTCGACCGCGTCGCGCGCGAATGGCTGGCGGCGCACCAGCCACAGGCGGCAGGCGCGCCTAAAGCGACAGCGGCGGGCGGGCGCGATGGCCTGATGGCGAAAATCTTCGATCACAACCTGTGGCGCCTGACGCGCCAGCATCTGACGCTGGTGCTGCTGGCCGTGGCGCTGGCCTGTGCGGCCGGGATTCCGCTGGGCGTGCTGGCGGCGTCGCTGCCGCGCTTGCGTCAGGTGGTGCTGGGCCTGACCGGCGTGTTGCAGACCGTGCCGTCGCTGGCCCTGCTGGCCTTGCTGATTCCGCTGCTGGGGATGATCGGCACGGTGCCGGCGCTGGTGGCGCTGGTGGTGTACGCATTGCTGCCCATCGTCCGCAACACCTGCACCGGCTTGCTGCAGGTGCCCGCCGGCCTGAAGCTGGCGGCGCAGGCGCTGGGCTTGCGTCCGGCGCAGCGGCTGGTGCATATCGACCTGCCGCTGGCGCTGCCGGTGATCCTGGCCGGCGTGAAGACGGCGGCGGTGATGAGCGTGGGCACGGCGACCATCGCCGCCTTCATCGGCGCCGGCGGCTTCGGCGAGCGCATCACCATCGGCCTGGCGCTCAACGACAACGACATGCTGCTGGCCGGCGCGATCCCGGCGGCGCTGCTGGCGCTGCTGACGCAGGGCGCGTTCGAGCTGCTGGAGCGCTACGCCGGCCGCGCGCGTTCGTCACAGCGAGTGTAGCTTGGAACGCACCGTCACGACCTGTTTGTGCAGCACGCGCTCGGCCAGGAAATCGTTCTCGCGCTGGGCGGCGATGACTTCCAGCTGGCGGTTGTAGCGGTCGAGGCGGGAGCGCAGCCAGGCTTTGTAGAGCGTGACGGCGACGGGTGGCAGGGTGATCATGGCGGACTCCGGCAAGTTGGCTTTCTCACCATTTTGTGAGGGCCGGAGGCCCGCACTTTGCGCTAGATCAAACGCGAGCCGCGCGGCGGCTTTACGCCTGCGCCGACAGCTGCGACAGCGCGTCGCCGGTGACGCGGCAGATGCGCCAGTCCGGCATCACGGTCGCGCCCATGCCCTCGTAGAAGCTGATGGCGTTGGCGTTCCAGTCCAGCACCGACCATTCGAAGCGGCCGCAGTCGCGCTCGACCGCCAGGCGCGCCAGCGCGACCAGCATCTGCTTGCCGTAGCCCTTGCCGCGGCAGGCTTGCTTGACGTACAAATCCTCCAGGTACAGGCCCTTCTTGCACAGGAAGGTGGAGAAGTTGTGGAAGAACAGCGCGAAGGTGACGACCTCGCCGCCGGTCTCGCCGACCAGCGCCTCGCACACCGGCTTGTCGCAGAACAGGCTGTCGTGCAGCATGGCTTCGTTGGCCACCACCATGTGTTCGAGTTTCTCAAACACGGCCAGTTCGAAGATCATGCCGAAGATGGCGGGGACGTCGGCCGGCGTGGCCGGGCGGATGGTCAGTTCGGAAGTGCTCATCAGGATTTACTCTTGGTTGGGGAATTCGATTTCAGGGCCCAGGCGACGCTGGACAGGCACAATACCATGCCGCCCCATTCCAGCGGGCCGGGGCGGAAATGTTCAAGCTGGATCGACAGCAGCACCGAGATCACCGGCGTGACGACGCCGATGTAGACGGCCTTGTCGGAACCGATGCGGTGGATCAGCGTGAAGTAGGCGGCGAAGGCGATCACCGAGCCGAACAGCGACAGGTAGAGCAGGCCGCCCCAATACCTGGCTGCGGTCGGCACGGTGAAGGACTGGCCGCTGAGCAGCACCCACGCGGCCACCAGCAGGCTGCCCCACAGCATCGACCAGGCCATGGTCAGCAGCACGTTGGACGATTGCTCGCGCACCTTGACGACGATCACGTTGCCGACCGAGCTTGCCACGGTGGCGCACAGGGCCAGTAGCAGGCCGAGCAGGAAGTGTCCGTTGCCGCCGTTGCGGATCTCGCTCCAGGCGCCGGCGATGGACTGGAAGAACAGCAGCGTGACGCCGCAGATGGCGACGCCGCCGGCGCTCCAGGTGCGCCAGCTCAACGGCGTGCCGAGGGCGAGACGGTTGAGCATCGGGTTCCAGAACACCATCAGCGCGAACAATACGGCGACCAGGCCGGAGACCAGGTATTGCTCGGAGGTATAGGTGCAGATGTAGCTGAGGCCGAAGGTGGCGCAACCCTGCAGCAGCATCCAGCGCTGGGTACGCCATGGCATCAGCAGCTTGTCGCCGCGCGCGGCGCACCAGGCGAACAGCACGGCCGACGCCAGCGCGAAGCGGTACACCACGGAGACGGCGGGCGCCACTTCGCCCAGCTGCAGCGTGATGGCGAAGAAGGTGGAGCCCCAGATCAGGCAGGCGATGACGAACAGTAATGGCGAGGACATCGGACGAGTATAGCTGGCGCGGTGCCTTCTTGCCTAGCAGCCATCTTTTTGTTGCGGCGCAACACAATGCGGGCGAAGTTGTATCCGGCTTGTAAAATCGGCAGTTTTTGCTGGAATACCACGTATAGTGAAACCACTATTCGACGACGGGAGAGCGGCATGAGCACCGGCTTGCAAATCAAGGTCATCACGCTGCTGGGCTATGTCGCGGTCAGCACCTTGCTGGTGTTGATGCTGGCCGACGACGATATCCAGGGCGCCGCGCAGACCCTGTTCGCCCACACGATGTTCCGCTAGTAGGCCAGGTTCCAGCGGCGGTACAGGAAGCCCAGCACGAACAGCGGGCCGATCAGCAGGAAGCGCAGGTCGTCGAAGAAAGACGGTTTCTTGCCTTCGATCTTGTGGCCGATGAACTGGCCGATCCACGCCAGCACGAAAATCGCGATCGACAGCGGCAGCACGGCGCGCTCCGGCAGCGCCGCCAGCAGCGCCAGCATTGCGGCCGACATCAGCAGCATGCCCACCGCGAACGGCTTCGACAGCTTGAAGTAGTACCACAGCGAGGCCAGCGTCAGCGCCAGCGCCGCCAGAGGGTGGATGGACCACACCAGGCCGAGCAGCGTGAACACGATCACCGGTACGCAGACAAAGTGGATCAGTTCGTTGGTAGGGTTGAGGTGGCTTTCGCTGTATTGGGCCAGCAGCGTATCGATGGTGCGTTCCGTCATACAAGTCTCCTGCGGTTATTGTTATATTGCGGTCGGGCCGCCGGTAAATTCTACACCCGAATCCGGGCGCCGCGATGCTCCGGTAAAATGCCGCCATGTTGCCCGAACTTACTTCCTCCAATGCCCTGAGTGGCCTGGCGCCGGTGCTCGACGCGCGCACGCGCACCTTGGTGCTGGGCAGTTTCCCCGGCGCCGCGTCGCTGGCGGCGCAGCAATACTTGGCGCGGTCATGGCAACTGATGCGTGGCCCATCTGTGTTGACACAGCCTTAATGTCGGCACCATGCTCAATCAATGAGGTCGCAAATGTGCGTTTAGCTGAGTGGCTGGATGCCTCTTGACCCCAAATTGTCCAAAACATTAACAATGGCGACCGTAGTAAAATCCAAGCATGCCTTTAGTAAATGACAGCCTCCCTATTCGTAAGCGTTGCTTTGACCCTGTGGTTGATGAGCGCACTCGCCTCCTTGTTTTAGGAAGCCTTCCGGGAGACAAATCGTTAGCGCTCCAAGAATATTATGGTAATCGTCAGAATCGATTTTGGAGTCTTATCGCTGAGGTGATCGGCGTCGAAATGATCGGACTTTCTTATCAATCCCGGTTGGAAGCGTTGCGACGTCACGGCATCGGTTTGTGGGATGTCGTCGCGGACGCATATCGATCTGGCAGCCTGGATAGCCAGATCCGCGACAGGCAGGAAAATGATCTCGTCGGCTTGCTGGAGCGTTTCCCGCAAATTGATACACTTGCATTCAACGGCGGGACTGCCGCGCGCGTAGGGATAAAAAAGCTGGGGGAGCATGCGTCAGCTTATCGCATAGTTCATCTGCCTTCCAGTAGCCCGGCTTATACCTTGCCATTTGCTGAGAAGCTATCTCAATGGCATGCGCTAACGGACACTCTGCTTAATACTTGAACCGTGGGCTTTGCTCAGTGTCTAGGCATTACTAAGCTGGAGAAAGATTGCGTCCGAACTAGCGAAGCAAGTATCCCAATTTCATTTTCCGCTTTTCGTGGCTCTGTTCGATCGTCCACTATGATCAACGGCAAGTACGTATCGGAAAATGGGCCATTGAGCACATCTCCGACCTTACGCATTGCTCCGCCTGTTGCCTGAGGACTTGGGGAAATAATATCGATGACATCACTCCCGTGTCCGAAATCGAAAATGTGATCGACCATCGAAGCGCCGCGAACATGGACACGACGCTTTATTTGGACGTCGGGGTTGCGAGCCAGAATATATGGCTCGGCTTCGGCAATAAGATCGTGTCCGATGGGGGCTTCACTCATCTGTTCTCTTGCCCACTGCGCCACTGCCAAAAGTGCAGTAATGCTGCGGGCAAAATTCCATGGTGCATTTTTTTTCTGAGTCAGAAGTTTGAAATCTCCTTCATCACCCAAGGTGACTCCCTGCGCCTTCACTATGTCGCGCAGAACCCGGGACTTTGCATGATGGTTCAGGTCCAGCCCCAACGCACTCAAATGGGCGAACGTGTCTCCGTTATCACTGATCACCAAGTGACCTTCGCCGGCCTCAATGATGTAAAGCGTGATTGCGGCGTCATCCGGTAAGCTGAACGGGGTTCCGATGCGTAGCCCAAGCTCGCCCCGGATACCGCGCACGGGCTTGCAATCGTATCGGGTCAGCGTCTGCGCCCATTCGCAGCTCAACATGGTTGCTCCAAATCGAAAGGATCAATATTTGTTCGCGACAGAAACCAAGCAATCACAGTCTGCCAATTTTGACAGTCTACGCCACTCTCGCGAACGGGGTGTACTTCTCCATTTGGCAGATGTTCATGCGGACCGTAGATTGGCTCTTCGCCATTATGGCTGAGCTTATCGCTTGGACATACCTCAAGCTGGTATGCCCGGTACCGTTTCGATCCGATGCGTTGGAAGACCGATAAAATGATCAGGCAATCGTCCACGACGGTCGGAACGCGCAACTCGATCTGAAGCGTCATTCCAGGAATCGAAATCCCGTTTTCGTCGAATAGAATTGCAGTGCCAATCAAGAGGCCCCGGTGGTTTTCTTTTGGGCGAATGCCCGACCAGTTCTTTGCGAACTTTTTCTCTTGCAGTAGTTGCGCCACCTTGCCTGATTCAAAGTGCATCTGCATGTCTGCCAATCGCGTTTATTCTTTTGGCAAGTCTAACCTACGACCATATCCCAGTCGACATGAAGTCAATGGTCGTTGTCAAATTGTCCACCATGAAGGCGTGCGGGCTGATTCCCAATTCTCCGGCTGCTGCTGCTGCACTTTGCTTCGGATAGTTTGAGTGATGTGGTTGACATTACCGGTCCTGATTGGCGCGGGTGCTACTAGGGTAGCACTTTGCCGGTGGGCGCTTCAAGCGTCACCACCCGCACCGTCGATTCCAGGTAATCCTTGAAGCCCATGTCGAGGTAGAGCTGGTGGGCGGGGTTGCTGCGCATGACGTGCAGGAAGGAGCGGTCGCCGCGTTGCATGTGACGGCGGATCAGGCCGGCGATCAGGCGCTTGGCCAGCCCGCGACCTTGATAATCCGGATGGGTGCAGACGCCGCTGATCTCGCACAGCCCCGGCGCGCGCAGGCGTTCCCCCGCCATCGCCATCAGCCGCTCGCCGTCGAAATAGCCGAAGTAGTCGCCCAGCTCGATCGTGCGGATGCCGAACGGGCCAGGTTTGCAGAGCGTCGCCAGCTCCAGCGCCTGCTGCGCGTGCTGCGGCCCCAAGGGCACGGCTTCGGCGACACCCGCTGGCGCCTGCACCTCAGGCGGCATGGCGCCTCCCCAGACCATGCGGAACATGGTGGTCTCGGCGTCGATGCGCCAGCCGGGCGGGGCGGCGCCGTTCCAGTTTTCACAGTAGAAATGCTCGCCCGGCGCGCACCACGGCGCCAGCGCCGCGAAGTCCGGCCGCGCCGGGTCGGCGAAGGCGACGATGGGCGAGAAGCCGCGGTTGTAGCGCCGCGCCGTGTCGGTGCCGCTGGTGTGCGCGAGGTGCGCGCCGCTCAGCGTGTGCCAGAAAATGTGGTCCAGCAGCTCATTGCGTTGCATTGGTCTTGCCTTGTCCAGAATCATGGTTCAACCTGACCGGCGTTCCCGCCGTGCGGCGCGAGACCGGCGAGAAGCTGATGGCGCAGGGCAGGCTACTGACCGGCCGCTTAAGGCCCGACCCGCACGATGCTCAGCGTGCCGTCGTCGGTGATGGCGACCAGGATCCAGCCGTCGGCGGAGAGCGCCATCTGGCGCGGCAGCAATTGCCTGCCGGTGCTGCTGAGCTTGAACTGCTGCAGCAGGTTGACGCCGCTGGCGTCGTACATCCAGATATCGCTGCCGCCCGGCTTGGCCGCGCCGCCGCAGTAGATGCGGCCGTCGAGGCCCACTTCGATGTTGTTGGGGGCGGCGTCGCCGATGGCCAGCAAGGCCGTCACGCCGAGGTCGGCCGCGCTCATCACGCTGCACAGCTTGGGCGTGGCGCTGGCGGTGTAGACGCGCTTGCCGTCGGCGCTGACGAACACGTCCTGGCCTTGCGTGCCCGGGCTGACGTGGCTGGCGGCCGGCACCTTCGGCGCGTACAGCGTGCCGCCGCCCAGCGCGTCGAAGTCCAGCGCGATGCTGGTGTTCTGCACGGTGGCGCCGCCCTCGCTCTGCTGCACCACCAGCTTGCCGTCGGCGCTGGCGGCCAGCGTGCCGCCGCCCAGGGGCAGCGGCGCCAGCGCTTTCAGGCCGGGCGTCAGGAAGGCTTGCCCATCGCTCAGCAGCAGCACTTCGACACCGTTCGGGCGCGCCGTCTTCAGGCGCGTGGCCGCCGTGCCCGGCGTCGCCAGCGGCAGTTGCGCGGCGATGCGGCGGGCGGCCAGGTCGACCGAGGTGATGCGGCCGTTGGCGATGTCGACCACGTACAGGAAGTCGCCGTTGAGGCTGGTGACCATGTCGCCCAGGCGGGCCGAGAAGCCGGTCATGCTCGCTTCCTTCACACCGGTGTACAGGTTGTAGACGTCGATGACGGCGCCGCCGTTGTGGGCGTAGGCGTAGGGCCGCGCCGGATCGGTGACGACGCTGGTGTACGGCAGCGGCGCGACCACCTTGGCGGCCGGGACGGCCGCGCCGCGCCACAGCGAGACGCGGATCGGTTCCGGGGCGGCGACGTCCGGATCGAACGCGGTCAGCGTGATGGTGGCCGTTTGCAGCGTGTCGTCCAGCATCTGGGACGGGTCGGCGGTCAGCAGCAGGCGGTCGGCGTTGACGCCCACCACCAGCCACGGCTGGTTGCTGACGGCGGTCATGCCGCCGAAGCTGCCGTAGTTGTCGGTCACGGCGATGGTGCGGCTCAGGCGGCTCCAGCCCGGCGCGCTGACCAGGGCCACGGCCGTTTCAGCCGGCAGCAGGCGGTGCGTGTCCTTGTTGATGGTCAGCAGCACCGGGGCGGCGACGACGTCGCCGTTGACCCGCGCGGTGCCGGTCAGCTGCACCGAGGTGGCGCCGGGCGAGGCGCTGTCGGGCAGCGGCTTGATCACGGTGCTGATGCCGGCCTGGTTGACGGTGCCGGCGGTGACGCTGGCGGTGGCCCAGGCCGGCAGGTTGTCCAGCGTCCACGGCCAGCTGTTGCCGCCGGTGTTCAGGCTGAAGGCCAGGTTCTGGGCGGCGGTGAAGTCGCGGCCGTGCGGGCCGCCCAGCGTGAGGGCGTTGGCCGAGGCCAGCAGCGTGGCCGGTTTCAGGTTCAGCGTCACCGGCAGCGTGCGCGCGGTCAGGTTGGCCGGGGTGATGGTGATGCTGCCGTTGTAGCTGCCGCTGGCCAGCCGGCCGACGCTCGGGTCGACCGTCAGCACCGTGGTGGCGGGGGTGGCGCCGCTGCCCGGCGAGACGCTCAGCCAGCTGGTGTTGCTGATGGCGCTCCAGGCGGTGCTGATCTTGTTGTCGGTGTCGAGGCTGACGATCTGCGACGGCACCGGCGCGCCGTTGATGGCGGTGATGGTGACGCTGTTGCTGCCCAGCACCAGGCCGCCCGGCAGCACGGTCAGCGCGGCCGGCAGCGTGGCGCTCTGGCCGTCGCTGGCCTGCACGGTCACCGCGCCGCTGTAGCTGCCGACGGCCAGGCCGGTGGCGTCGTAGTTGACGGTGAGGGTGGCGTCGCCGCTGCCGCTGGTGGCGCTGAGCTTGAGCCAGCCGGCGCCGCCGGTGCCGGCGGTCCAGCTGCGGCCGGCGGCGCCGATGGCGATCGTGGTGCCGGCCGGCGCGGGGCTGCCCAGCTGCGCGGTCGCCGTCAGCGGCATGGCGGCCACGGCGCTGAAGGTAAGCGGGCCCGGCGGCAGCACGGTGATGTCGTACGGCAGCGTCATCGGCGAGCCGGGGAACTGGCCGGCGCAGGCGCTGTCGCGGCACAGCCGCACGTCGAAGCTGCCCTTGTGGTTGCCGACCGTGAGCGTCGGCGCCGATTGCAGCACGGCGTGGTATTGGGTGTCGCTGTCGCGGATGAGCTGGGCGGTGGGCAGGATCGCGCCGGTGCTGTCGGTGATGAAGGCGAACACGCTGCCGGCGTTGGCGAAGTCGGCCGGACGGGCCACGCTGGCCACCACGCTCAGCGTCTGCGAGGTGCCGGCGCTGACGGCGGCGGTGACGGTGGCCGGGGTGAAGGTGAGCGCGGGCGTGGCCACCGGCGTGCTGGGGCCGCTGCCGCCGCCGTTGTTGCCGCCACCATTGTTGCCGCCGGTGCCGTTGTTGCCGCCCCCGCCCCCGCCGCCGCAGGCGGTCAGCAGCGAGGCGACGAGGATGGGCAGGGCGAACAGGGGGACGGCGGCGCGGGCGGGCCAGAGTCTCGGCATGGCGGAATCCTTGAGAGAGTGCAGCTTGATTTACATATTTTACAATTGTTGCGTGTTCGCAACTATGTGTCAAGCGCTGACTCTACAGGATACCATTGTTATTTGCCGGGCGGATGGGCCTCGTAGGCGCGGATGCGGTCGAGCTTGGCCGCGTACAGGTCGTGGTCGCCGCGCGTGGTGCTGTTGGCCAGCGCCCGCGTCATGGCGGCGTCGGCGGCGCGCACGTCGCCGAGCTGGTAATTGGCCAGCGCCAGCCAGAAGTGGAATTCATGGTAGTCCGGCACGCGCTCGATTTCCTGCTCGAACATGCGGCGCGCGCGGGCGTAGTCGCCCAGCCGCATCGCTTCCTGGCCGAGCTGGAAGAAGTGGAACGGCGGATGCGGCTCCAGCTGCGCCAGGCGCACCTGCAGCGCGGCCGCCTCGTCGCGCTTGTCCTGCTTTTGCAGCACCTGGATCAGGTTGGACAGGAACACGGTGCGCGCGGGCGCCTGGGACAGGGCGTAGCGCAGCACCTGCTCGGCCTCGGCCATGTGATCGGCGTGCATGTAGATCACACCGAGCGTGTTGTAGGCGTTGAGGAACAGCGGGTCGACCTCGGCCGCCTTGTGCGAGAACCAGTATGCGTCGTCGATCTTGCCGGCGGCCAGCTGCTCGGCGGCGCGGTTGTTGAGGTACATGGCGACCACGGTGTGCTCCTCCAGCGGTTTGGCGTTTTCGCGCGCCTTGGCCGGGATCGGAATGAAGTCCACCGTCAGCGGGTTCACCAGATCGATGTTGAAGCCGCCGCTGTAAGGGTTGCGGTCGACCTGCGGCTTGCCCATCGTCAGGTTGACGTGGTTGGCGGCGAAGTACAGGTTGCCGGCGCGGCTCCAGCTTTCCTCGACGTCGATTTGCTGGAACTGCACGTTCAGGTTGAGCTCGCGCGCCAGCGCCGCCGTCATGATCGCCAGCGACAGGCAGTTGCCGGCGCGCGCGTCGAAGGTTTCGGCGGCGTTGCGGGTCAGCGCGGAATCGTAGTCGAGCTGCAGCTTGTCCTTGCGGTACAGCGCGTCGAACAGCTGGCGCCGCACGTCCTTGCCGCTGGCCTGGCTGATTTCGTCGCGCAGGTAGGCGCGCATGCGCGGACTGAGCGCGAACACGCGGGCGGTGTCGATCGGCGCCGAGGGCGGCTGGAACAGGGTGTCGTGGAAGACCTGCGGCGGCGGTGTGCGCTGCGGCGCGCCGGCGCAGGCGCTCAGCAGTGCGGCGCACAGGATGAGGGCCCATGATTTCATGACAGTCTCCTTGGCGGAATCTGCGTTCCGCATTGAGGAAAGTATCCTCGGCTAATTGGCGACTGTCAAACGAGAAATCGTTGCCACAATGTGGCGGGTTACGCCAGGGGCTTGCGCTCCAGCGGCCGGCCCTGGGCGTCGAAGCGCAGCGCCACGTCGACGCGCACGACGCCGATGCTGGCCAGCGCGTCGCGCAGGTCGTCGACCTCCAGCGCGAGGTCGGCGCCGAGGTCGAGCGGCTTGTCGCAGCTGGCCAGTTCGGCGCCGTCCAGCGACAGCTGCACCCGCAGCACCATCTCGTCGTCGACGTCGGTGGGGGCGATGACGGCGTCGGCCTGCGCCGCGTCGCGGCCGTCCAGCGCCTGGTTCAGTTCGGACAGGATCTGCAGCATCGCGTACTCGGACTGGCCCTGCGCCTTGGCGCCGAAGAACAGATCCTGGTACAGGAAGTTGAGGGTCAGTTCCGGCATCGCGCCACGGCCCCGGCCGAGGCAGCGCTGCACCAGCGCGCCGTATTGCTCGGTCCACTTTTGATAGCGTTCGGCGCGCTTGGCGAAGTAGGCGTCGGCCGCCTTCTCGCCCTTCGGCACCTTGTAGAAGGCGTCGTCGGCGCGCTTGAGCGAAAAGCCCAGCAGGAAGCGCAGCTCGACCGCGCTGTCGTCGGCGCCGAAGGCGGTGGGCGACCAGCCGGCCGCCATGCTGCGCTCCAGCGCCGGCGCGGCGGCGATCTTTTTCTCGGTCAGCGATTGCGCCGCCTCGCGCACCATGGCGTGCAGCTGGCCGTAGGTGACGCCTTCGATTTCCTGCAGGTCGTAGCCGTGGCTGACCAGCACCACCCTGGCCTGCGGGCTTTCCAGGCCGGCGGCGGTGAAGCTGTCGAGCAGCGCCTCGTAGGCGGCGCCGTCCTGGAAGTCGGCGGCCGGGTCGAGCCCGCCCTGGCTGTGCACGAACACGGGAATGGCGAAGGCGTCGATCTCCAGCTCGGGCGCGCCTTCGCGGCGCAGCAGCACGGTGGCCGCGCCTTCCTCGATGGCGTTGCGCAGGTAGCGGTAGCCGTCGACCGATTCGTCGCGCGCCAGCTCGACCGCGCCGTACAGCACCTCGTCCTTGCCCTGGTTGAGCAGCTTGCGCAGCAGGCGCTGGAAGTCCAGCGCTTTCTGCGCCAGGTCGGCGCGGGTGGCTTCGGCGACGATGTCGTCGTTGAATTCGCCGTCGGCCAGGTCCAGCGCCAGCGCGCACAGTTCGGTGGTGTTTTGTTCGTCCTTCACTTCCGGGGAATGGGCGGACTTGCGCGGTACGGGGCGCTTATTTTTAGGCATGGTTCTTCTTGTTGTTGTTATCGTTCGGTGTGGAAGGCTTCGTGCAATTCGTCGAGCAGGTCTTCGGTTTCATCCTCGCTCAGGCCGAGGTGGCGGCAGGCGCGCTCGCCGCCTTTTTCCCACTCGTAGGACATGCTGCGGCCGTGGAAGCGCTGGATGCCTTTTTCCGCCAGCACCGACAGCGCCACCAGCGAGCGCACGGCGTCGTCGGTGGCCGGGTCGTCGAGCACGCGGTAGTCGTGGTGCAGCAGGATGGCCCAGGAGACGTCCGGCGACAGCCCCCAGTTGCGCGCCAGCAGGCAGCCGATGGCGGCGTGGTTGGTGCTGTAGCGGGCATCCTCGACGGCGGTGAACGGTTGCTCGGCGTCATTGCAGGCGTCGTCGTAGGTGCCGGCGTAGTCGGTGAAGCGGTTCATCAGCAGCGGCACGCCGATGTCGCAGAACAGGCCGAAGGTGTGGGCGATGTCGGGCGGGGCGATGCGCAGCTTGCGCGAGGTGAACACCAGCGCCTGGGCGCGCCGCGCCGACACCTCCCAGAAGGCGTTGAGGTCTTCCTCCTTGCCTTCGATGGCCTGGCGCGCCAGCAGCCCGGTCAGCAGCGCCGCGCACTGGTTGACGCCGAGGAAGTTGATGCCCTGTTCGACCGACTTGGCCTTGCGCGCGGCGCCGAAGAACGGGGAATTGGCCAGCTTGAGCAGGGCGCCGGACATGCCGACGTCGTTGCCGATGATGCGGGCGATCTTGCGCGGCGACGGGTCCGGCTGCGCCAGTTCGCGCTGCAGGTCGACGAGCAGGCTGGGCCGTGGCGGAATCCGGATGGAACGCATCAGCGCGTCTTCCACCGCGTTTTCGATAGGCAAGGCTTGGGCAGCAACTGTCGTCATTGTGATCTTGGGGAACTTTTGCAAAAGCAACACTATAAACCAGGGAGCGTACTCGTGTTGAGCATGCCTACCCCGATTATCGCCGCAAGCGCGGGCCGGTTGCGCGAAATTATGGGGATTTTCTGCCGCATGGGAGGGATTTTGTCGCGAAACCTGGCGATTCGATAGTCATTTGGCACGAATTTCCGGCAACATTTACAATAGCGACATGATTACTGACCTGGCGGGTATCGATTTCAGCGCCGACGCGTTCGAGGTGGCGCGGCAGCTGATCGGCGTGACCTTGCTGGTCGACGGCGTCGGCGGCCGCATCGTCGAGGCCGAGGCCTACGATATGAGCGACGCGGCGGCCCACAGCTTCAACGGGCCGACGCCGCGCAACTTCTCGATGTTCGGGCCGCCGGGCTATAGCTATGTGTACCGCTCGCACGGGCTGCACTGGTGTCTGAATTTCGTCTGCCGCGAGCCGGGCCACGGCGCCGGTGTGCTGATCCGGGCGCTGGAGCCGGTCGCTGGGCTGGAGTTGATGCGCGAGCGGCGCGGCATGGAGGACGAGCGGCTGCTGTGCGCCGGGCCGGGCCGGCTGTGCCAGGCGCTGGGCGTGACGCGCGCGCATAACAACCTGCCGCTGGCCGCGCCGCCGTTCCGGCTGATCGCGCCGGATCGGGCGATCCCGGTCGAGGTGCTAGCCGGCCCGCGCATCGGCATTTCGAAGGCCGTGGAGCTGCCGTGGCGCTTCGGCCTGGCCGGATCGCGCTTTTTGAGCAAGCCCATGCGATGATGCTTCCAATTTAAACACCGACACCGCCTGCGACAGCTGCACCGCCTGTTCCTGCAGGCTGGCCGCCGCCGCCGCGGCCTGTTCGACCAGCGCGGCGTTCTGCTGCGTCACATCGTCCATCTGCCCGACCGCCTGATTGACTTCGGCGATGCCCTGCGCCTGCTCGGCGCTGGCGGCGCTGATGCGGGCGATGATGTCGTTGACCTGCTGCACCGAGGCGACGATGTCGCCCATGCGCTCGCCGGCCTGCTGCACCGAGACGCTGCCGCTGTCGATGGTGGCGACCGAGGCGGCGATCAGCGCCTTGATCTCCTTCGCGGCGGCGGCGCTGCGCTGCGCCAGCGTGCGCACCTCCGACGCCACCACGGCGAAGCCGCGTCCCTGCTCGCCGGCGCGCGCCGCCTCGACGGCGGCGTTCAGCGCCAGGATGTTGGTCTGGAACGAGATGCCGTCGATGACGCCGATGATGTCGACGATCTGGCGCGAGCTGGCGCGGATCGAGGCCATGGTCTGCACCGCCTGCTGCACCGCGGCGCCGCCGGTCTGCGCCAGCGCGGTGGCGCCGGCCGCCAGGGTGCAGGCCTGGCGCGCGTTGGCCGCGTTCTGCTGCACCGCGTGGGTCAGGCTGTCCATCGCGCTGGCGGTCTGCTCCAGCGAGCTGGCCTGCATCTCGGTGCGGGTCGACAGGTCCAGGTTGCCGCTGGCGATTTCGTGGGCGGCGGTGTCGATGGTGCGCACCGACGCCAGGATGCTGGTGAGCGTGCGCGTCAGGTTGTGCATGGTCTGGTCCAGCATGCGGGCGGTGTCGGCGATTTCGTCGCGGCCCTCGTTGCCGGCGCCGCTATCGGGCGCCAGCAGCAGGCGGCCGGCGGCCAGCGCCACCACCACGTCGGCGATGGCGCGGATGTCGCGCAGCATGGCGCCGCGCACCGCCATCGTCACGCCCAGCGACAGCGCGATCGACAGCAGCACCATCACCGCGATGGTGGTCGTCAGCGCGCGGAAGTCGGCCTTGGCCTGCGCGTGCGCCTGCTCGCTGAGGCGCTTCTCCAGCGCCGACAGCTGCGCCAGCTGCGCGTTAAGCAGCAGGAATTGTTTTTCCGCGCGCGCCATGGCGTTGGTGGCGATGCTCTGGTCCATCTGCGCCATCTCCATGGTCTCCAGCACGGCCTTGCGGTAGGCCGCCAGCGATTGCAGCGATTGCGCGACGATCTGGCGTTCGCCGGCGTCGGCCAGCGCGTCGAGCTGGCGCAGCTGCGCGTCGATGCCGGCGTGGCTGTCCTTGATCTGCTGGCCCAGCGCGTCGAGCCGGTTCTGCGCGAAGGCGCCGTTGACCCAGGCCAGCAGCTGGTAGATGTGGGCGTGGGCGTAGCGCGCCTCGCCGCTGACGTCGGCGGCGGTCTTGAGGCGGGCGGCGCGCACCTGCACCAGGTTTTCCAGCGAGGCGTTCTGGCGCACCATGCCGACCGTGGCGGCGGCGGCGGTGACGAGCAGCAGCACCAGCACCAGGCCGGGCGCGAGCAGCAGTTTGGGACCGATACGCAGTTTCTTCAGCATGATGCTCTCCGTGAACCCGGGGGATGGGGGTCAGACCCCGTACGGGGTCTGACCCCGGTTGGCCGTGCGGGGTAAAAGCAGGCGTCGTCGTGTCTCTCCGAGGCATGCGCCGGCGTGCGGCCTTGGCGCCACCCCGCCGCGCCGCACGGGGTGGTTATTTTTTGTAGATGCCCGCTTCCAGCACCACGTCGCCAACGCGCAGGATGTAGGTGGTCTTCGGTTCGATCTTGCCGGTGGCCGGGTTTTTGTATTGGTAGTCGACCCAGCCGTGGCCTTTCGCGGCGGCCAGTTCGATGATCTCGCGGCGGTACTTCTTGCCGTTGGCGTCGGGGATGTCGGTCAGGTCCTTGCCGACGATGGACGGGTTAACCGGATGCGCCAGCACGATGCCGCTCTTGATGTCGCGCACGTCGACGTACAGCGAGCCTTGCAGGTAGTCGGGATCCTTGGCGGCGATCTTCTTGATGAAGGCGTCCTTGCCGTTGGCCTTGATGAAGGCGGCGCCCTTTTCGGCCATGGCGATGGCGTCTTTTTCGGTGGGTTCGTTGGCAAAGGCGGGCAGGCAGATCAGGGCGGCGGCGGCCAGCGTGGCGTGCAGTTTCATGGGAATTCCTCGGTGGGTGGTGGACGGATCAACTGTACGCCGCTGGCGCTGGTGGGAGTTGCGTTGCCGCAAGTTCTAGCCGTATGGAAAGCCCTAGCATGGAGTTCCCGCATCCCCATTCGATAGGAACCCGCGATGACCACCACCCCGATTTCGTCCTGGAACACCGCCGGCGCTCAGGCGCCGAAGTTCAAGCCTTTCATCCGGCAGACCATCGCGCATTCGCGCCAGTGGGAGTGGATTCCCGCCGAGCTGCAGGAGGCGGTGCAGGTGGTGTCGCATGTGCTGCCGTTCCGCGTCAACGAGTACGTGCTCGATCACCTGATTGACTGGAACAACATCCCCGACGATCCGATCTACCGCCTGACCTTCCCGCACCGCGACATGCTGGCGCCGGACGATTACGCGCAGCTGCGCGAGCTGGTGCTGGGCCACGCCAATCCGGCCGCGCTGACGGACCTGGTTCGCAAGATCCGCATGCGCATGAATCCCCATCCGGCCGGGCAGATGACGCACAACGTGCCGCGCGTGAACGATGCGCCGTTGAAGGGCCTGCAGCACAAGTACAAGGAGACGGTGCTGTTCTTCCCCAGCTCCGGGCAGACCTGCCACGCCTACTGCACCTTCTGCTTCCGCTGGCCGCAGTTCGTCGGCATGGACGATATGAAGTTCGACGCGCGCGAGTCGCACGAGCTGGCGTCGTACCTGAAGCTGCATCCGGAGGTGACCGATGTGCTGATCACCGGCGGCGATCCGCTGATCATGAACACGCGCTCGCTGGAGGCCTACCTCGAACCGCTGCTGGCGCCGGAGCTGGCGCACATCCAGAACATCCGCATCGGCACCAAGTCGGTGGCGTATTGGCCGCAGCGCTTCGTGACGGACCGCGACGCCGACGACCTGCTGCGGCTGTTCGAGCGCGTGGTCGCCAGCGGCAAGAACATGGCGATCATGGGCCACTACAACCACGCGGTGGAGCTGCGGCCGGCGATCGCGCAGCGCGCCGTCAAGCGCATCGTCGGCACCGGCGCGACCCTGCGCATGCAGGGGCCGCTGATCCGCCACATCAACGAGGATCCGGCCAGCTGGGCGGAGCTGTGGCGCACCGGCGTGCGGCTGGGGGCGATTCCGTACTATATGTTCGTCGAGCGCGACACCGGGCCGCGCGAATACTTCCAGCTGCCGCTGGCGCGCGCGCATGAGATCTTCCAGGCGTCGTACCAGATGGTGTCGGGGCTGGCGCGCACGGTGCGCGGGCCGTCGATGAGCGCCTTCCCCGGCAAGGTGGTGATCGACGGGATCGCGACCATCGGCGGCGAGAAGGTGTTCGCCCTGCAGTTCCTGCAGGCGCGCAATGCCGATTGGGTGCGGCGGCCGTTCTACGCGAAGTTCGATGCGGCGGCGACGTGGATGGACGAGCTGAAACCGGCGTTCGGCAAGGAGAAGTTCTTCTTTGAGGAGGAGGGCGGCAGCCGCAGCGAGTTCGGTTGCGGGCAGCCCGGCGCGCGCAAGGTGATCCCGCTGATAGCGGCGCGGACCGACGGCGCGGCGACCGACGCCAGCTGCGATTCGCACAGCGCGGCCTAGGTGGTAACGATGGCCGAGCGCGAGCCGTCCGCCGCCGCGCCGCCCCTGTCCGGCCGCGCGGTGTTGGTGCTGGTGTTTTTGCCGTTCGCGCTGGGCCATTATCTATCGAGCCTGATGCGCACGGTGAACGCGACGCTGGCGCCGCAGCTGGTGGCGGCGCTGCAGCTGACGCCCGGCCAACTGGGGCTGCTGACCAGCGCCTTCTTCTTCGCCTTCGCGCTGGTGCAGCTGCCGGTCGGCATGGCGCTGGACCGCTGGGGGCCGGCCAAGGTGCAGCTGCCGATGCTGCTGCTGGCCGGCGTCGGCGCGCTGGCCTTCGCCGGCGGCCAGAACTTCACCCAGCTGCTGGTGGCGCGCGCCGTCATCGGCGTGGGGCTGGGCGGCTGCTTCATGTCGGCGGTGAAGGCGATGTCGACCTGGATCGCGCCGGCCCGGCTGCCGTCGGTGCAGGGCTACCTGATCGCCGTCGGCGGCCTGGGCGCGGCGTCGGCCACCTTGCCGGTGCGGCTGGCGCTGCACTACATGGACTGGCGCGGCCTGTTCCTGTGGCTGGCCGCCGCCGCGATGGCGACCGGCCTGCTGATACGGCTGCTCGCCCCCGCGCAGCCGTCGGCGCCGCGCGCGCCGCTGCCGATGCTGGCGGCGATGCGCGAGGTCTACCGCCATCCGGCCTTCCGCGAGGCGGCCGCGCTGGTGCTGGTGCCGCACACGGTGTTCTTCGGCGTGCAGGGCCTGTGGATCGGCCGCTGGCTGAGCGACGTGGCGCGCTTCAACGAGCAGGCGGTGGCCTACCTGCTGTATCTCGGCATGGCGTCGATCATCTTCGGCGCCATCGCGGTCGGCATGGTCACCGAGTGGGCGGGGCGCTACGGCGTGCGGCCGATCAGCGTGGCGGCGGCCGGGGTGGCGCTGTTCATCGCGGTGCAGATCGGCTTCGTGTGCGACTGGGCGCCGAGGTACCAGCTGCTGTCGGTGCTGTTCACATTGGTCGGCACGGTGACCGGCATCGAGTACGCGATCGTCGCGCAAAGCCTGCCCGGCGCGCTGACCGGACGCGCGGCGACCTGCCTCAATCTGCTGATCTTCCTCGGCGCGTTCGCGGTGCAGGCGGGCTTCGGGCTGGTGGTGGGATGCTGGCGGCCCAACGCGCAGCAGCAGTATCCGGCGCTGGCCTACCAGGCGGCGTTCGGCGCGCTGGTGCTGCTGCAGTTGCCCGGCCTGATCTGGTTTCTGCGCCGCCGTGCCAGAGCGCCGGCGCAATCCGGTAAAATGGATCTTCCATCCGAACCGCCCTTAACGACGCGATGACTCAAACCGATAATGCTTTCGCTTCCCTGCCGCAGACCTGGCGGGAATGGATCATGGAAAATCTGGAGCGCGCCTGCAGCCCGCTGGACATGGCCAACAGCATGGCGCGTTCCGGGCAGCACAGCATGTCGGTGGCGCGCGCCGCCATCGACGAGGCGGTGCGCATCCGCGCCGGCGGCGGCAATGCGCCAGCGCCGCTGCAGCAGGCCAGCGCCTTCCAGGCGCCGCGCGAGATGCCGTTCATCGACGTCGGCCGCAACATCATCCCGCTGCCGGACCGCGAGGTGGACGTGCTGTTCGTGCTGAAAAAGCCGCAGGTGATCCTGCTCGGCAATGTGCTGAGCGAAGCAGAGTGCGACGCCATCATCGCCCATTGCGGCAACCGCTACACCCGCTCCACCGTGACCGCCGAGGCGGACGGCGCGTCGGTGGTGCACGAGGGCCGCACCAGCGAGATGGCCTTCATCCAGCGCGGCGAGGCCGAGGTGGCCGAGCGCATCGACCGCCGGCTGGCGGCGCTGGCGCACTGGTCGCCCGAGTGCAGCGAGCCGTTCCAGCTGCAGAAATACGGCAAGACGCAGGAGTACCGGCCGCACTTCGACTGGCTCGATCCGGACAGCGCCGGCCATCGCAGCCACCTGTCGCGCGGCGGCCAGCGGCTGGCGACTTTCATCCTGTACCTGTGCGATGTGGAGCAGGGCGGCGGCACGGTGTTCCCGTCGCTGGGGCTGGAGGTGTTCCCGAAGAAGGGCAACGCGCTGTGGTTCCTCAACACCGATGACAACCACCAGCCCGACCACCAGACCTTGCACGGCGGCGCGCCGGTGGTCAGCGGCACCAAGATCATCGCCAACAAATGGCTGCGGCAGGGGCGCTACGGTTAAAATAGCGACGACTTTTTAACCAAGGAATCCCATGAGACTCGTGCGCTACGGCCGTCCCGGCAAAGAAAAACCTGGCTTGATCGATGACGAAGGCAAGTTGCGCGACCTGTCCGGCGTGATCGCCGACATCGACGCGGCGACGCTGGCGCCCAAGGCGCTGCGCAAGCTGGAGAAGATCCCGCAGGCCTCGCTGCCGCTGGTGCGCGGCAATCCGCGCTACGGCGTGCCGGTGGCGCGCGTCGGCAAATTCATCGGCATCGGCTTGAATTATTCGGACCACGCGGCCGAAATCGGCATGCCGGCGCCGAAGGAGCCGGTGGTGTTCATGAAGGCCATCAGCTGCTTGTCCGGCCCGGACGATCCGGTGATGATCCCGCAAGGTTCGAAGAAGACCGACTGGGAAGTGGAGCTGGGCGTGGTGATCGGTTCGCGCGCGCAGTACGTGTCTGAAGAGGATGCGCTCAAGTACGTGGCCGGCTATTGCGTGGTCAACGACCTCTCGGAGCGCCAGTTCCAGCTGGAGCGCGGCACGCAGTGGGACAAGGGCAAGGGCTGCGACACCTTCGGCCCCGTCGGCCCGTGGCTGGTGACGCAGGAGGATATCTACGACGTGCAGAAGCTGGACCTGTACCTGGACCTGAACGGCAAGCGCATGCAGACCGGCAGCACC
>Ga0247812_10000131_pt1 | contig 96037 bp, 93 predicted proteins | sample UWRJL149409B1_FD_178011 | JGI IMG/M metagenome (GOLD analysis project Ga0247812, IMG submission 178011) | Plant litter microbial communities from Arlington Agricultural Research Station in Wisconsin, United States - UWRJ-L149-409B-1 | ecosystem: Environmental > Terrestrial > Plant litter >... | reverse complement strand
AAGCGGTGATCGGCGCCGTCATGCACAAACTAACTCACCTAATTTACGGCGTCATCAAAAACGGCAAGCCCTTTGACGCTAACTATTTTGCAAAAGGGCTTGCTATTCAAGACGGTATCTGACCCCGCCGCTTTTATTGGCCGAGCAGCAGGAACACCGTTGGCTTCTTGTGGAAGTCCGGCGCGCTGGCTTTCTTCCATTGCGCGGCCGTCATCGTGCGGATGGTTTCCGATGGCAGGCTGAGGTCGGTTGCCACGCAGATCAGCGTGCCCGGCGCGCAGGAGGCCACCAAGGCTTCCAGCATGGCGGCGTTGCGGTACGGCGTTTCAATGAACAGCTGCGTCTGCTTTTCCTTGCGCGAGCGCTGCTCCAGTTCCTTGATGCGGGTGGCGCGCTGCGCCGCGTCGGTCGGCAGGTAGCCGTTGAAGGCGAAGCTCTGGCCGTTGAGGCCGCTCGCCATCACCGCCAGCAGCAGCGACGACGGTCCGACCAGCGGCCGCACCGGAATCCCGTGCTGATGCGCCAGCCGCACCAGGTCGGCGCCGGGATCGGCCACCGCCGGCACGCCGGCTTCCGACACCAGTCCGCCGTCCTGGCCGGCCAGCAGCGGCGCCAGCAGGCCCGCCAGCGCGCTGGCCGGGGTGTTCACGTTCAGCTCGGCGATCTGGATTTCCTGCAGCGGCTTGGTCAGCGGATGGCTGGCGTTGACCAGTTTCAGGAACGCGCGCGCGGTCTTGGCGTTTTCCGCGACAAAGTAGTCCAGCTGCGAGGTGATGCGCTGCACCTGCTCGGGCAGCACGTTGGCGAGCGCTTCGGTCTCGCCCAGAGTGTTCGGTATTAAATAGAGGGTGCCGGGCATAAAAATCTTCAGGTGTTAAAAAAGGTGACGCCGATCTTGCGCAGCATGCCCGTCAGGGCGATCAATGGCAAGCCGGTGAGGGCGGTCGGGTCGCTGCTGTCGATGCGCTCCAGGATGGCGATGCCGAGCGCTTCATTCTTGGCGCTGCCGGCGCAGTCGTAGGGCTGCTCGATGCGCAGGTAGGCGTCCAGCTCGGCATCGGGCAGGTCGCGGAACTTGACGATGGTCTGGATGTCTTCGACTTGAGCAGTGTTGTTGCGGCCATCCCACACGCACAGCGCGGTATGGAAAATCACTTCGCGGCCGCGCATTCGCTGCAGCTGAGCCAGCGCGTTGGCGTGGTTGCCGGGCTTGCCGATCTGCTCGGAGTCCAGCGTGGCGACCTGGTCGGAGCCGATGACGATGCAGCCGGGCATCTTGGCGGCCACGGCGGCCGCTTTTTCGCGCGCCAGCCGCAGCGCGGTGGCGCTCGGCGCTTCGCCGGGCTGCGGCGTTTCGTCGATGTCCGGCACCACCACCTCGAACGGCAATTGCAGGCGCGACAGTAATTCCTTGCGGTAGGCCGAACTGGAGGCGAGTACGAGTAAACTTGATGTCATGAGGGGAATGTTATATGCTCTGTCGCCGGTCATGTTGGCGGCAAGAAGTACGAAAAAATCGCTAAGGCTTTGACTTGATGTCGAAAACCCTGCTATTATCGCAGGTTTTCCGGGGAAATTTCTGTAATGAATGCTATTGTGATCGACGCTTTTGATTTTTGTCGGAGCAACGGCAGCAGAGAAGGCGTGACGCCTGTTGCCGAAATGACCCGTTTGACCAAGGATTGCGCCGATACGTCCGGCACGATCGCCTGGAAGGTAGTAGGGGGCACCAGCAAGATGGGCTTCCCGCAGATGACGCTGTCGGTCGCCGGCACCGTGCAACTGGTCTGCCAGCGCTGCCTGACGCCTTACGCTCATGAAATCGACGCCTCGACGCTGTTGATGCTCGGTAAAGATGATGAGCAGGCGGATGAAATTGAACAAATGATCGATGACGAGACGATCGATGTGATCGTCGGCAGTCGCAGCATGGATGTGATGGATCTGGTGGAAGACGAAGCGCTGCTGGCCCTGCCGCATACGCCGAAACATGATGTCTGCCCCGATACCGCCCTGCTGGACAAGGCAAAAAGCGAGAAGCTGTCGCCGTTCGACGCCCTCAAGGGCCTCAAATCCGAATAAGTAGTGTTGTAAAGAACGTGTCAAACGCGTGTAGTAAATCGAGTATGGCAAGTCAGCAGTGAAATGTAGTAAATCTCAGTTTAACTATGCCGGTTAAGTTTTGCCGGCAGGATACTCGATTCGCATGTATTTGCTGGTCGAATGTGTTAAAATTTTAGAACTTATGTATTAGGAGTCATTAACATGGCAGTTCAACAGAACAAGAAGTCCCCTTCGAAGCGCGGTATGCACCGTTCGCACGATTTCCTGGTAGCTCCACAACTGGGTATCGAGCCAACCACCGGTGAAACCCACCTGCGTCACCACATCAGCCCTAACGGCTTCTACCGTGGTCGTAAAGTCCTGAAAACCAAAAACGACGAGTAATCGACGCTTTTGCTGGACCCGGAAATAGGCGGTGCTGCGTGTCTTATTCGCGAAGCATCGCTTTTTCTTTTTTCATCGGCTGCAATCCTCTTTTGCACACCGTCATTTTGAAACGCGTCGACCTGGAAACTGTGGGTCCGCAGCTTGCCGCAGCTTGCCCCGGAAGGGCTGGAGCGTGGTACTGAATCAAAACAAATGACAATCAAAATTTCTATCGACTGCATGGGTGGCGATCACGGCCCGTCGGTCACCATCCCCGCAGCTATTTCCTTCGTCAAACGCGAACCCGATGCTGAACTGATCCTGGTCGGTTTGGAAGACGTCATCCGCGCCGAACTCAAGAAGCATCACGCCGACGCCCATCCGCGCCTGAGCGTGGTGCACGCCTCCGAACAAGTCACCATGGACGATCCGCTTGAAGTGGCCTTGCGCCGCAAGAAGGATTCGTCGATGCGCGTCGCCATCGAGCAGGTCAAGGACGGCAAGGCGCAGGCGTCTGTCTCGGCCGGCAACACCGGCGCGCTGATGGCCGTCGCCCGCTACGTGCTCAAGACCATGACCGGCGTCGACCGTCCGGCCATCTGCAGCATCATGCCGAACCAGAAGGGCGGCCCGACCTATATGCTGGACCTGGGCGCCAACGTCGATTGCGAACCGCATCACTTGCACCAGTTCGCCATCATGGGCTCGGTGCTGGTGTCGGCGATGGAGAATATTCCGCGCCCGACGCTGGGACTGCTCAACGTCGGCACCGAGGACATCAAGGGCAACGACGTGGTCAAGGCCACCAGCAAGCTGCTGCAGGCCGACCACGAGCGCGGCGCGCTGAACTTCTACGGCAACGTCGAGGGCAACGACATCTTCAAGGGCACCACCGACATCGTCGTCTGCGACGGCTTCGTCGGCAACGTCACGCTGAAGGCGGTGGAGGGCGTCGCGCGCTTCTTCGCCGACACCGTCAAGACCGAATTCACCCGCAACCCGCTGACCATGCTGAGCGCGCTGATCGGTCGTGGCGCGCTGAAACAGATCAAGAACCGCCTGTCGCCGTCGCGTTACAACGGCGCCAGCCTGCTGGGCTTGCGCGGCCTGGTGTTCAAGAGCCATGGCGGCGCCGACGCTTATTCCTTTGAGTGGGCGATCAAGCGGGCGTATGATGCTGCAAAAAATGATGTGTTACCGCACATTTCGACGTTGATCGCCGAGCTGATGCCGCGTAACACCGAAACCCCCGAAGTACCAAGCTCAACTATTTAGTGGACGGTGGAACGGCATGACTTTGTACAGCAAAATTATCGGCACCGGCAGCTATCTGCCGGAAAAGCGTGTGACCAACCAGGAACTGGCTGATCAACTCGCCGCCAAGGGCATCGAGACCTCGGACGAATGGATCGTCAGCCGCAGCGGCATCGCGGCACGCCACTTCGCCGCGCCCGATCAGAATTCGTCGGACCTGGCCGTGAACGCGTCGAAGAAGGCGCTGGAAATGGCCGGCCTGCAACCCAACGATATCGACCTGATCATCGTGGCCAGTTCGACCCCCGATTTCTTCGGCAGTTTCCCGAGCACCGCCTGCGTGGTCCAGCAAAAGCTGGGCATCACCAATCACGGCGGCGCCGTGGACGTGCAGGCCGTGTGCAGCGGCTTCGTCTACGCGCTGTCGACCGCCGACGCTTTCATCCGCGCCGGCATGAACAAGAACGTGCTGGTGATCGGCGCCGAAGTGTTCTCGCGCATCCTCGACTTCAACGACCGCACCACCTGCGTGCTGTTCGGCGACGGCGCCGGCGCCGTGGTGCTGACCGCGTCGGAAGAGCCCGGCGTGCTGGCGAGCGCGCTGCATGCCGACGGCAGCTACTCCAATATCCTGTGCATGCCGAGCTCCTTCGGCGGCGCCATCGCCGGCGAAGCCTTCCTGTACATGGACGGCCCGGCGGTGTTCAAGCTGGCCGTGTCGGTGCTGGAAAAAGTGGCGCACGAGGCGCTGGACAAGGCCGGCATGACGGCCGACCAGGTCGACTGGCTGATCCCGCACCAGGCCAACCTGCGCATCATGAGCAGCACCGCCAAGAAGCTCGGCCTGCCGCTGGAAAAAATGGTGGTCACCGTTGATCAGCACGGCAATACCTCCGCCGCATCGATCCCGCTGGCGCTGGACGCTGCGGTGCGCGACGGTCGCGTGAAGAAAGGCCAGACCATCATGATGGAAGGCGTCGGCGGCGGCTTTACCTGGGGTGCCGTGCTGGCACGGTTTTAATCTGATTTAGAATTAGAGTTCTAAGGATTCAAGCATGACTAAATTTGCATTTGTATTCCCGGGCCAGGGTTCGCAAGCGATTGCGATGATGGACGGCTTCGCCGGCAATCCGGTGGTGGCGCAGACCATCGCCGAAGCCTCCGACGCTTTGCAATTCGACCTCGGCAAGCTGATGGCCGAAGGCCCGAAGGAAGAGCTCGACCTGACCACCAACACCCAGCCGGTCATGCTGACCGCCGCCGTGGCCGTGTACCGCGCGTGGATCGCCGCCGGCGGTCCACTGCCGTCGGTCGTCGCCGGCCACAGCCTGGGCGAATACTCGGCGCTGGTCGCCGCCGGCGTGATTTCCTTCAAGGACGCCGTGCCGCTGGTGCGCTTCCGCGCGCAGGCGATGCAGGAAGCCGTGCCGGTCGGGCAGGGCACCATGGCCGTCGTGCTGGGCCTGTCGGATGATGACGTACGCGCCGCGTGCGCCGAGGCGCTGGCCGAGCATCCAGCGCTGGTGGTCGAGGCGGTCAACTTCAACGCTCCGGCGCAGGTGGTGATCGCCGGCCACACGGCCGCTGTCGAGCGCGCCTGCGAAATCGCCAAGGCCAAGGGCGCCAAGCGCGCCATGAAGCTGCCGGTGTCGGCGCCGTTCCACTCGTCGCTGCTCAAGCCGGCGTCGGACCGCCTGCGCGAGTACATGGCCGGCCTGACCTTCTCGGCGCCGCAGATCGCGCTGATCAACAACGTCGACGTCGCCGTCATCAGCGATCCGGCCAGCATCAAGGATGCGTTGGTGCGCCAGGCCGCCGCGCCGGTGCGCTGGGTCGAGACGATGCAGAAGGTCGCCGCCGACGGCATCACCCAGGTGGTCGAGTGCGGTCCGGGCAAGGTACTGATGGGCCTGGCAAAGCGCATCGACGCCAATCTGGTGGGCGACGCGATCACGGATCAGGCGTCGTTGGAGCGCGTATTGAGCTCGCTCAAATAAGCTGCCGCGTACTCAGGCACACTCCCTATTCACCGTAGAAGGATTTTCATGAATTTAGCAAATCAAGTGGCGCTGGTGACCGGCGCATCGCGCGGCATCGGCAAAGCCATCGCACAGGAACTGGCGCGCCAGGGCGCGCGCGTGATCGGCACCGCTACCACCGAAGCCGGCGCCGAGGCGATCTCGGCTTACCTGGCCGAAATCGGCGCGGAAGCCGGCAAGGGCATGGTCCTCAACGTCACCGACGCCGCGCGCTGCGCCGCCGTCATCGACGAGATCGGCAAGACCTTCGGCGCCGTCGGCATCCTGGTCAACAACGCCGGCATCACCCAGGACCAGCTGGCCATGCGCATGAAGGACGAGGAGTGGGACAGCGTCATCGCCACCAACCTGTCGTCGGTGGGCCGTTTGTCGCGCGCTGTCCTGCGCGGCATGATGAAAGCGAAAACTGGGCGTATCATCAACATCACGTCGGTGGTGGCGTCGTCCGGCAACCCGGGCCAGATGAACTACGCCGCCGCCAAGGCCGGCGTCGAGGGCATGGGCCGCGCGCTGGCGCGCGAGATCGGCAGCCGCAACATCACCGTCAACAGCGTGGCGCCGGGCTTCATCGACACCGACATGACCAAGTCGCTGGGCGAAGAGCAGCACGCCGCCCTGCTGACGCAGATTCCACTGGCGCGCCTTGGCAAGCCGGAGGATATCGCTGCGGCCGTCGCCTTCCTGGCGTCGCCGCAAGCGGCCTATATTACCGGTACCACCCTGCACGTGAACGGTGGTATGTATATGAATTGATGGGCGCCGGCGGGGCGTAAGCCGCCGGATCTCATCTTTTACCAGCGATTTCGGAGTAGTTAGCAGCAGACACCGAAATTAGTTTTTCAGTGCGCAAACCTGATAAAATGCGCGCTTTCCGTAACAAACAAATGGAGCCATAACATGTCGGATATCGAACAACGCGTTAAGAAAATCGTCGCTGAGCAACTGGGCGTCGCAGAAGCAGACATCAAGATCGAATCCTCGTTCGTCGACGACCTCGGCGCTGACTCCCTGGACACCGTGGAACTGGTGATGGCCCTGGAAGACGAATTCGAAATGGAAATCCCTGACGAACAAGCAGAAAAAATCACCACCGTGCAGCAAGCGATCGACTACGCTACCGCGCACGTCAAGGCGTAATTTCTGCCCGATCGACTTTAGGAGAATCGCTTGAGAGGTTCTAAAAACCGTCGTGTTGTCATTACCGGCCTGGGCGCCGTCACCCCGATCGGCAATAACATCGCCGACACCTGGGCTGCGGCTGTCGAGGGCAAATCCGGTATTGCCACCATCACCAAGTTTGACGCAACAGCTTTCAGCACCCGCTTTGCCGGTGAAGTCAAAGGTTTCAATATCGAAGACTACATCACCGCCAAGGAAGCCCGTCACATGGATACCTTTATCCATTACGGCATGGCTGCCGGCATCCAGGCTGTACAGGACTCCGGCGTGGTCGTCACCGAAGAGAATGCCGATCGCATCGGCGTCATCATCGGTTCCGGCATCGGCGGCCTGCCGATGATCGAAGAACAGAAGCAAGATTACGACAAGCGCGGTCCGCGCCGTATCTCGCCGTTCTTCGTGCCCGCCTCGATCATCAACATGATCTCGGGTAACCTGTCGATCAAGTACGGCATGCGTGGTCCTAACCTGTCGATCGTGACGGCCTGCACCACCGGCCTGCATTGCATCGGCGCCGCCGCCCGCATGATCGAGTACGGCGATGCCGACGTCATGGTCGCCGGCGGTGCGGAATCGACCGTGTCGCCGCTGGGCCTGGGCGGTTTCGCCTCGGCCAAGGCGCTGTCGTCGCGCAACGACGATCCGGCCACCGCGTCCCGTCCATGGGATGCGGACCGCGACGGCTTCGTGCTGGGCGAAGGCGCGGGCGTGATGGTGCTCGAGGAGTACGAACACGCCAAGGCGCGCGGCGCCACGATCTACGCCGAGCTGCACGGCTTCGGCATGAGCGCCGACGCGTATCACATGACCTCGCCTCTGGAAGATGGCAGCGGTGGCAGCAAGTCGGCGCAAGCCGCCCTGCGCGACGCCGGCGTCAATCCGGACCAGGTGCAGTACGTGAACGCGCACGGCACCTCGACGCCGCAAGGCGACGTGGCCGAAGTGCAGGGCATCAAGCGCACCTTCGGCGACCACGCCAAGAAGCTGGTGGTCAATTCGACCAAGTCGATGACCGGCCACCTGCTGGGCGGCGCCGGCGGTCTGGAAGCGGTGTTCACGGTCCTGGCGATCCACCATCAGGTGTCGCCGCCGACCATCAACATCTTCAACCAGGATCCGGCGTGCGACCTGGACTTCTGCGCCAATGTGGCCCGTCCGATGAAGATCGAGTATGCGTTGAAAAACTCGTTCGGCTTCGGCGGCACCAACGGCTCGCTGCTGTTCGGTAAAGTGTAAAAATTCCGCCTTTCGGGCGGAACTTCATCCCGCTCCGCCTTGTCCAATCAAGGTGAGCGCGGATTCGGCGCCGGCATCCTTGCCGGCGCCTGAATTGCCCGACTTTGAGTCGGCGCTTCCAAAGTATCCCCCAAGTTTTTGTATGTGTTTGTGGTGCTGCCGTCATGTCGATTGCGGTGTCTGTCATCGTTCGCCCCTCGCTCGGTTTGCGCCTCGCGCATGCCGGCTTGTGCTGTTGCGTGGTGTGCAGCGCCGCCGCCTGTCCGGGTGTGATCGCGCCGCTGCTGTGCGTGCTGGCGGGCCTGCTCGGCTGGATCGCCGGGCGGCCGCGCGGTATTGCATGCACGCTTGATATATCCGGTGTCGGCCAAGTGCGGCTGACGGTATACCAACAGACGGGAGCCGTGTTGCGATTACTGGACGGCACGACCTTATGGCCGGGCTTGCTGCTGTTGCGCCTTGGTGGCGACGACGGCCGCGTGCATGTCCTGGCGGTGTTGCCGGACAGCGTGGCGCGGGCCGACCGGCGCGCGCTGGCGCTGGCTTGCCGAGCCGTCGCCCAAATAAACACGCCGGCACTGTGAACTTCTTGCAGCGGGCTAACTCTATAGCATATGGCTATACGAATCGGCAACGCTGCAGGCCACCGAGGAATGCAGGAGTGACGACAGAACGCGAGTGTGACCAATTGCTGGTCGAACGGGTCCGTGCCGGCGACAAGCAGGCGTTTGATTTGCTGGTGGCGAAATACCAACGCCGGCTGATGCGTCTGCTGTCGCGCATCGTGCACGACCCCGCCGAGGCGGAGGACGTGGTGCAGGAGACCTTTATCAAGGCATATCGGGCGTTGCGGCATTTCCGCGGCGACTCGGCCTTCTACACGTGGCTGTACCGCATTGGCATCAACACCGCCAAGAATTTCCTGGCGACGCAGGGGCGGCGCACGCCCACGTCGACCGAAGCAGACGCCGAACAAGCCGAAGCATTTAACGATGGCGAGCATTTGCGCGACATCAATACGCCGGAGTCCATGCTGGCGAGCAAGCAGATCGCCCAGACCGTCAACGCGGCGATGGATGCCTTGCCCGTGGACTTGCGCACCGCGATCGCCCTGCGCGAGATCGAGGGACTGAGCTATGAGGAAATTTCCGACATCATGTCCTGTCCGATCGGCACCGTGCGCAGCCGCATCTACCGCGCCCGCGAAGTCATCGCTGAAAAATTAAAGCCTTTGCTGGACATGCCGGTTGACAAGCGCTGGTAAGGCAGGAATGATGGCAAGTATTGTTGGCGCTGAGAAAATACGCTTGCACTCGGCGCGGCGGCGGATTTCTTTGACATGGCGGGAAACGCGATGGATACCCAGAAAAGACTGCACGAAAACATCTCGGCACTGGTCGATGGCGAGCTGCCGGACAGCGAGGGCGAGCTGGCCCTGGCCGCGCTCGGTACTGCGGAAGGGCAGGTGGCCTGGCGTGCCTATCATCTGATCGGCGACGTGCTGCGCAACACGCCCGGCGCCGAGCCGGGTGCCCGCTTCGAGGCCGCGCTGGCGCAGCGCCTTGCGGCTGAGGCGCCGCTTGCGCCGGCGTCATCCCCTGAATCCGCCGGCGAAGCGGCCGCCACGCCGCGCCAGGACCAGGCTGAATCCCCGGCCGACGTCATTCTGCCTTAAGCCTCTTATAATGGTTCCGCGCACGCTGGCAGGCGACTTTTCGCTTACCATGTGCTAGCCTCACGTCGCGCATCTTGCGTCGACGCTGCAGACGCTCGCATTCCGGAACTTTTAAAGAACGATACTTTCCATGAAAAATAATATCTCTGCTGGTAGTAAAACTCTTTCCGCGCTGGTCCTCGGCGCAAGCGTATGGATGTCGCTGGGCCTGGCCCCGGCCTCGGCCGCCGCGCCGGTCACCGGCGCCGTCATCGGCCTGCCGGACTTCGCCGACCTGGTCGACCGCGTCGGCCCGGCCGTGGTGAACATCCGCACCACCGAGCGGCTCAAGCAAAGCGGACGCGGCGGCAGTGCCGACGGCCTGCCGGGCGATGAGGAAATGCAGGAATTCCTGCGCCGTTTCTTCGGCGGCGCGATGCCGCAACCTGGCCCCGGCGGCAAGGCCGTGCCGCGCGGCCGCCGCCAGGCGCCGTCCGACGAGCCGGTGCAGCGCGGCGTTGGCTCCGGCTTCATCCTCTCGGCCGACGGCTACGTGATGACCAATGCCCACGTGGTCGACGGCGCCGACGAAGTGTTCGTCACGCTGACCGACAAGCGCGAATTCAAGGCCAAGGTGCTGGGCGCCGACGCCCGCACCGACGTGGCGGTATTGAAGATCGAAGGCGACAAGCTGCCCTTCCTGGTCATGGGCGATTCGGACAAGATCCGCGTCGGCGAATGGGTGATCGCGATCGGTTCGCCGTTCAACCTGGAAAACACGGTCACGGCCGGCATCATCTCGGCCAAGCAGCGCGACACCGGCGACTATCTGGCGCTGATCCAGAGCGATGTCGCGGTCAACCCGGGCAACTCGGGCGGCCCGCTGATCAATATGCGCGGCGAGGTGATCGGGATTAATTCGCAGATCGCTACCTTGTCCGGCGGCTACAACGGCATTTCCTTCGCGGTGCCGATTGACGAGGCGATCCGCGTTTCCGAGCAGCTCAAGAAGAGCGGCAAGGTCACGCGCGGCCGCATCGGCGTGCAGATCGGAGAAGTCAACAAGGACGTCGCCGAGTCGCTGGGCCTGAAGAACGCGCAGGGCGCCGAAGTGTCGCTGGTCGAGCCGGGCGGTCCCGCTGACAAGGCAGGCATCAAGGCCGGCGACATCATTTTGAAATTTAACGGCGTGACCGTGGCCCGCTCGTCGGACTTGCCGCGCCTGGTTGGTGGCACGGCGCTGGGCAGCAAGGCGACCGTGACGGTGTGGCGCAAGGGCGCGCAGCTGGACCTGCCGGTGACCGTGGCCGAGCTGGAATCGGACAAGCCGGCCAAGGCAGGCAAGGGCAAGGGCGGCAAGGCGGAGCCGGAGGTGGCCAAGGCCAATGCGTTGGGCCTGAAGGTCAGCGACCTGACTGCCGATCAGAAGAAGGAGTTGGGCGTCGACGGCGGCGTGGCGGTGGAATCGGCTGAGGGCGTGGCCTCCAAGGCCGGGCTGGACGAGGGCGATGTGCTGCTGCAGCTGAATAACGCCGACATCAAGGACGTCAAGCAGTTCAACGCGCTGGTGGCCAAGCTCGATCCGAAGAAGCCGTCGGTGGTGCTGGTGCGCCGCGGCGACGTGACGCAGTTCATCTCGCTGCGCCCTAGCGCGAAGTAACAGGCTGATTGAGCCGCAAAGCCACCCCGAAAGGTCGGGGTCGGACCCCGTACGGGGTCCGACCCCTGGTCGCCGCAGTGCGGGGTGAACGGTTCCCGCATACGATGCATTTCACCCTCTACTCCCGCAGCTACTGCCACCTGTGCCAGGACATGCTCGACGCCCTGATGCGCCTGGAGACCCCCGAACAGCCGATCACCGTCGATGTCATCGACGTGGACGCCGACGAGGCGCTGGTCGCCCGCTTCGACGAACTGGTCCCGGTGCTGTACGCCGACCTGTCCCAGCCGGAACTGTGCCACTACTTCCTGGACGAAGCCCGAGTCCGCGAAGTGCTCAAAAAACCAGCATAAGCCTGCGAAGTTGCATTTCGCACTGCATAAGTCGGGCTTTCCCCTCTGAAATCCGGTAAAATGCGGGGGTAGAAAAGCATCAAGGCGCTCGCCAGGGCATTCAACGCCCCGTTCGGAGCGCTTTTTTTGTATTGCGCAAAGTATTCCATACCCCCGCGCCCCTGTCGTTTCAAACCCGTTTTTGAATATTTGTTAATGAACAACATACGCAATTTTTCCATCATCGCCCACATCGACCACGGTAAATCGACCCTGGCCGACCGCATCATCCAATTGTGCGGCGGCCTGTCCGACCGCGAAATGGAGGCGCAAGTGCTCGATTCGATGGATCTGGAGCGCGAACGCGGCATCACGATCAAAGCGCAAACCGCCGCCCTGAAGTACAAGGCCCGCGATGGCCAGATCTACAACCTGAACCTGATCGATACCCCGGGCCACGTCGACTTCTCGTATGAAGTGTCGCGCTCGCTGTCGGCCTGCGAAGGCGCGCTGCTGGTGGTCGACGCCTCGCAGGGCGTGGAAGCCCAGACGGTGGCCAACTGCTACACCGCGCTCGACCTGGGCGTCGAGGTGGTGCCGGTGCTCAACAAGATCGACTTGCCGAACGCCGATCCGGCCAGCGCCATCGCCGAAATCGAAGACGTCATCGGCATCGAAGCCGGCGACGCCGTGCACTGCTCCGCCAAGACCGGCCTCGGCGTGGAAGACGTGCTGGAATCGATCATCGCCAAAGTCCCGCCGCCGAAGGGCGATCCGGACGCGCCGCTGCAGGCGCTGATCGTCGACTCGTGGTACGACGCCTACGTCGGCGTGGTGATGCTGGTGCGCGTGGTCAACGGCACGCTGAAGCCGAAGGACAAGATCAAACTGATGGCGACCGACTCGCTGCAGCTGGTGGAAGACGTCGGCATTTTCGCGCCGCGTTCGCTGTCGCTGCCGCAGCTGTCGGCCGGCCAGGTGGGCTTCATCATCGCCGGCATCAAGGAACTGAAGGCCGCCAAGGTGGGCGATACCGTCACCCTGGCCAGCCGTCCGGCCGCCGCGCCGCTGCCGGGCTTCAAGGAAGTCCAGCCGCAGGTGTTCGCCGGCCTGTTCCCGGTCGAGGCCAACCAGTACGACGCGCTGCGCGACTCGCTGGAAAAACTGAAACTGAACGACGCCGCGCTGATGTACGAGCCGGAAGTGTCGCAGGCGCTGGGCTTCGGCTTCCGCTGCGGCTTCCTCGGCCTGCTGCACATGGAAATCGTCCAGGAACGCCTGGAGCGCGAATTCGACCAGGACCTGATCACCACCGCGCCGACCGTGGTGTACGAAGTGGTGATGCGCGACAACAGCGTCATCAAGGTCGACAATCCGTCGAAGATGCCGGAGCCGACCAAGATCAACGAGATCCGCGAGCCTATCGTCACCGTCAACCTGTACATGCCGCAAGAGTACGTCGGCTCGGTGATCACGCTGTGCATCAGCAAGCGCGGCGTGCAGATGGACATGGCCTACCACGGCCGCCAGGTCAAGCTGGTCTATGAAATGCCGATGGGCGAGATCGTGCTCGACTTCTTCGACAAGCTGAAGTCGACCTCGCGCGGCTACGCCTCGATGGACTACGAGTTCAAGGAATACCGCGCCTCCGACGTGGTCAAGGTCGACATGCTGATCAACAGCGAAAAGGTCGACGCGCTGGCCATCATCGTGCACCGTTCCAACTCCGCCTACCGCGGCCGCCAGGTGGCCGCCAAGATGCGCGAACTGATTCCGCGCCAGATGTTCGACGTCGCGATCCAGGCCGCCATCGGCGTCAACGTGATCTCGCGCGAAAACGTCAAGGCGCTGCGCAAGAACGTGCTGGCCAAGTGCTACGGCGGCGACATCAGCCGTAAGAAGAAACTGTTGGAAAAGCAAAAAGCGGGTAAAAAGCGCATGAAGCAAGTGGGCTCGGTCGAGATTCCACAAGAAGCGTTCCTGGCAATCTTACAAGTGGATGACAAATGAACCTGCAAGTGATCTTGGGTAATTTCGCTTTAATCCTGTTCGTGCTGATGGTGATCACGGGCGTGATCTGGTTCCTCGACGTGTTCTACCTGGCCAAGCAGCGCCGCGCCGCCGCCGACCGCGCGCTGGCCGAGTTCGACGCCCGCAACGCCAAGCTGACCGCCGACGGCATCAAGGTCGACAGCAATATCAGCCGCGCCGCGATCGAGTCCGGCCTGCTGCGCCAGCCGACCTGGATCGAATACTCGGGCAGCTTCTTCCCGGTGATCGCGCTGGTGTTCTTCCTGCGCTCGTTCCTGTACGAGCCGTTCAAGATCCCGTCGTCGTCGATGGTGCCGACGCTGCTGGTGGGCGATCTGATCCTGGTGAACAAGTTCACCTACGGCATCCGCCTGCCGGTGCTGAACCAGAAGATCATCCAGATCAACGATCCGAAGCGCGGCGACGTGATGGTGTTCAAGTATCCGATGGACATGAGCCAGGATTACATCAAGCGCGTCGTCGGCGTGCCGGGTGATAAAATCACGTATGAAAACAAGCGCTTAACGGTCAACGACGTGGAAGTGAAGTACACTGCGCTGGACGATTACCTGGAAGAAGACCGCCTGGTCTACAACAAGCAGTTCGAGGAAAACCTGACCGGCACCAGCCACCGCATCCTCAACAACGAGAAGGCGCCGGTGGTGAACCTGTCCGACGTCAAGCAGTTCCCGCACAGCGAGGCGTGCACCTACCGCTATGAAGGGTTCACTTGTATTGTTCCACAAGGCAACTATTTCATGATGGGCGATAACCGCGACAACAGCGCGGACAGCCGCTACTGGGGCTTCGTGCCGGACAAGAACATTGTTGGAAAAGCATTCTTTGTGTGGATGAACCTGGGCAACCTGCGCCGCATCGGCAGCATCCATTAAGCACATCGCTGCGCGAAAGGGACTAAGATGGTGACAGGCTTCAAACGAGAGAGCGGCGTTTCGCTGATCGGACTGATCTTTGTGCTGGCGATCCTGGGCTTCATCGGCGTGCTCGGCATGAAGATCGTGCCGACCTACACCGAGTACCGCGCGATCCAGAACGCCATCGTCACCGCCAAGACGGCCGGCGGCTCGGTGGTCGACATGCAAAAATCGTTCGACGCCAGCGCCGTGGCCGGCTATATCAGTTCCATCTCCGGCCGTGACCTGATCATCGGCAAGGAAAACGGCGAAACCGAAATCAGCTTCGCCTACGAAAAGAAAATCCCGCTGGTCGGACCGGCCAGCCTGCTGCTCGAATATGAAGGCACCACCGCCAAGGGTGGCGTCCAACCCGCGAAAACCGAAAAATAAAGACCGTACAGACAATGAATCTTCAGTTATTGCAAACCCGTTTAGGCTATACGTTCCAGGATGCTGGCCTGTTGCAGCAGGCCTTGACGCATCGCAGCCATAGCAGTTTGCATAACGAACGTCTGGAATTCCTCGGCGACTCCGTGCTCAACTGCGTGGTGGCGTCGATCCTGTACGAGCGTTACATCGCCATCGACGAGGGCGACCTGTCGCGCCTGCGCGCCAACCTGGTCAAGCAGCAGTCGCTCTACGAAATCGCCCAGAAGCTGGAGCTGTCGCAGTTCCTGCGGCTCGGCGAAGGGGAGTTGAAGTCGGGCGGTTTCCGCCGTCCTTCGATCCTGGCCGACACGCTTGAGGCGCTGTTAGGCGCCATCTTTTTGGATGGCGGCTTCAACCCGGCGCGCGACGTGATCCGTGCCTTCTACATCCCGATCCTCGACACGGTCGATCCGCAGACCTTGGGCAAGGACGCCAAGACGCTGCTGCAGGAATTCCTGCAAAGTAAGAAGATCTCCCTGCCGCTGTACAATGTGGTGGCCACGCACGGCGCCGCGCACAGCCAGGAATTCGAGATCGAATGCCTGGTGCCCAAGCTGGGCATCCAGGTCTACGGACGCGGCGGCAGCCGTCGCGCCGGCGAACAGGCCGCCGCCAAGCTGGCGCTGGAAGTGGCCGAACAAGCGCTGCTGAAATCGCCGGCAGCCGGCCGCAAAACCAAGCCGCGCGCCGCCCAGCTCAAGCTGGCCGGCATCGCCACCGTGCAGACGAGCGAAGCCAAGGGCGTGGCGGACAACGAACCGTCGCCGCCACCCGCCAAAGCAGCAAACAAGTAAAAGAGAACAGCATGACTACCGAAACGACCTCCGCCAACTACCGTTGTGGCTATATCGCCATTGTCGGCCGCCCCAACGTGGGCAAATCGACCCTGATGAATACCCTCATCGGCGCCAAGGTCAGCATCACCTCGCGCAAGGCGCAGACCACGCGCCATCGCATCACCGGCATCCAGACCTATGACGACGCGCAGCTGATCTACGTCGACACGCCGGGCTTCCAGACCCGCCACGCCAATGCGCTCAACAAGACGCTGAACAAGACCGTCACCAACACGCTGATCTCGTCGGACCTGATCCTGTTCGTCATCGAGGCGGGCACCTTCGGCCCGGCCGACCAGCAAGTGCTGGACCTGCTGCCGACCGAAGTGCCGGTGCTGCTGGTGATTAACAAGGCGGACCGCGTCAAGGACAAGGCGGTGCTGCTGCCGTTCGCCCAGCAGGTCGCGGCCAAGTTCAACTTCGCCGCCATCGTGCCGGTGTCGGCCAAGCTGCGCTTCCAGCTGGACGGCCTGGAAAAAGAGATCAAGAAATTCCTGCCCGAGAACGATCCGATGTTCGGCCCGGACGACATCACCGACCGCAGCGAAAAATTCATGGCGTCGGAAATCGTGCGCGAAAAACTGTTCCGCTTCGTCGGCGACGAGCTGCCTTACACCAGCACCGTGCTGATCGAGAAGTTCGAGCAGGAAGGCGACCTGCGCCGCGTCTTCGCCGCCATCCTGGTCGAGCGCGACACGCACAAGTCCATGATCATCGGTAACAAGGGCGCGCGCCTGAAGGATGTTTCGACGCAGGCGCGCCTGGATATGGAGCGCCTGTTCGGCGGTCCGGTGTATCTGGAGATCTGGGTCAAGGTCAAATCCGGCTGGGCCGACAACGAAGCGGGTCTGCGCGCCTACGGCTACGAGTAAGCGGCAGGACGCCACCACCAGCATGCCCACCACGCTCGCCGACGACACCATCACGGCACCGCCGCCGGCGGCGCCTGCGGAGGCGGGCGTGCAAGCGGAACCGGCCGCCGCCGCGCCGGCCGCCAAGCGCCCCCGAGCACCATCGCGCGAACGCACCTTCGGCACCAAGGTCGCCGGCCAGCCGGCCTTCGTGCTGCACAGCTACCCCTACAAAGAAACCAGCCTCATCATCGACCTGTTCACGCGCGACTTCGGCCGCGTGGCCTTGATCGCCAAGGGCGCCAAGCGGCCGCACTCGCAGCTGCGCGGCGTGCTGCAAACCTTCCAGCCGCTGTCGTCGAGCTGGGTCGGCAAATCCGAACTGCGCACACTGACCGACGCCGAATGGGTGGGCGGCATGCTGCCGCTGGAAAAGACCGCGCTGCTGTGCGGCTTCTACCTGAACGAACTGCTGGTCAAGCTGCTCGCGCGCGACGACGCGCACCCCAAGCTGTTCGACCACTACGTCGCCACGTTGAACCAGCTGGCGCACAACGAACCCGCGTCCATCGTCTTGAGAAAATTCGAACGGGCCCTACTTAAAGAAACAGGCGTCTCCGCCGACCTGAGCCGCTGCACCGCCACGCGCGCGCCGGTGCAGGCCGACGTCATCTACGTGATCGACCCGGAGCGCGGGCCGCGTCCCGAGCGCGCCTCCGATGTCTCGCCGCGCGTGGCCGGCAAGACGCTGCTCGACATGGAGCGCGAAGACTACCAGGACGCCGCCACGCAATCGCAGAGCAAGCAGCTGATGCGCTTCCTGCTGGCGCACCACCTGGGTGGCGCGCCGCTGAACACCCGGCAAATACTGATCGACCTGTCCCAGTTATAAAACGAGATAAACCAATGAGCTTCCTGCAACCAAGCGGCACCATCATCGACCTCGGCGTCAACATCGACCACGTCGCGACCCTGCGCAACGCGCGCGGCACCCAGTACCCCGACCCGATCCGCGCCGCGCTGCTGGCCGAGCAGGCCGGCGCCGACTGCATCACGCTGCACCTGCGCGAAGACCGCCGCCACATCAAGGACGCCGACGTCATCGCGCTGGCGCCGCAGCTGATCACCCGCATGAACCTGGAAGCGGCCGTGACGCAGGAGATGATCGACTTCGCCTGCCGCATCAAGCCGGCCGACGTTTGCCTGGTGCCGGAAAAACGCACCGAAGTCACCACCGAAGGCGGCCTCGACGTCGCCGGCAACTTCAACGCCGTGCAGGCCGCCGTCAGGCAGCTGCAGGCCGAAGGCATCCGCGTCAGCCTGTTCATCGACGCCGACGAGCAGCAGATGGATGCCACCGCCGAACTCGGCGCGCCGGTGATCGAATTGCACACCGGCCGCTACGCCGACACCGAGGGCGCCGAACAGGCGTCCGAGCTGGAGCGCATCCATCGCGGCGTGCTGTACGGCGTCGGCAAGGGGCTCAAGGTCAACGCCGGCCACGGCCTGCACTACACCAATGTGCAAGCGATCGCCGCCATTCCGGAAATCGCCGAACTGAACATCGGCCACGCCATCGTCGCGCACGCGGTGTTCGTCGGCTGGGAAAACGCCGTGCGCGAAATGAAGGCCATCATGGTCTCGACCCGTTTGGGCGCGCGTAAATGATCTACGGCATCGGCACCGATATCTGCAAGATCCCGCGCATCGAAGCGGCCCTGGAGCGCCACGGCGACCGCTTCGCAAAAAAGATACTCGGTCCGCAGGAGATGGAAAAGTATTTGGCGCGCAAGGCCAAGAACCCGGTGCGGGGCATCCGCTTCGTGGCGACGCGCTTCGCCGCCAAGGAAGCCTTCGCCAAGGCCATCGGCCTGGGCATCCGCATGCCGATGACGTGGCCGGCCGCGCAGATGCTGAACCATCCGAGCGGCAAGCCGATGATCGTCTGCAGCGGCGTGCTGAAGGAATTCATGGACAAGCATAAGCTGACCACGCAAGTGACCGTCAGCGACGAAGCGGAATACGCGGTCGCCTTTGTCATCGTCGAACAAGAGACTTAAGTAATGACCGAACTGGAAGCAAAGCCGGACCCTCGCGAGCAGGTGCTGGCCACCGTCGCCAAGCTGCCCAACCTGCCGGGCGTGTACCGTTATTTCGACGCCGAAGACAAGGTGCTGTACGTCGGCAAGGCGCGCGACCTGAAGAAGCGCGTCTCCAGCTACTTCCAGAAGAACCTGTCCAGTCCGCGCATCGCCATGATGGTCGAGCGCATCGCGCGGCTGGAAACCACCGTCACCCACAGCGAAGCCGAAGCGCTGATCCTTGAGAACAACCTGATCAAGGCGTTGAGCCCGCGCTTCAACATCCTGTTCCGCGACGATAAATCGTACCCGTACCTGAAAATCACCGGCGGCGACGCGCCGCGCATGGTCTACTACCGCGGCGCGGTCGACAAGAAGAATCAGTACTTCGGCCCGTTCCCGAGCTCGTGGGCGGTCAAGGAATCGATGCAGATTTTGCAGAAGGTGTTCCGCATCCGCACCTGCGAGGAGAGCGTCTACGCCAATCGCACACGGCCCTGCCTGCTGAACCAGATCGGCCGCTGCAGCGCGCCGTGCGTCGACTTGATCAGCAAGGAAGACTACCGCGCCGATGTGGAGAACGCGGCGCGCTTCCTGCGCGGCCGCCAGTCCGAAGTGATGGACGACCTCGACAAGAAGATGCACGCCTTTGCCAGCGAGCTCAAGTTTGAGCAGGCGGCATCGGTGCGCAACCAGATCCAGTCGCTGTCGCGCGTGCTGCACCAGCAGAGCATGGAAACCACCGGCGACGCCGATGTCGACATCCTCGCGGTGCTGGTGCAGGGCGGCCGCGCCTGCGTCAATCTGGCGATGGTGCGCGGCGGCCGCCACCTCGGTGACCGCGCCTACTTCCCGGCCCATCTGGGCGACGCCGAGGCCATCGCCGAGAACGCCATCGAAGTCGAGGTGCTGGCCGCCTTCCTGGCGCAGCACTACACCGAGAAGTTCATCCCTGGCACGCTGATTCTCAACATCGAATTCGACCACCCGGCCTTGATGCAGGCGCTGCAGGAACAGTGCGGCCACCGCATCAACCTGATCTTCCAGCCGCAGGACCAGCGCCGCAAATGGCTGGAGCTGGCGCAGAAGGGCGCCGAGATTTCGCTGGCGCGGCTGCTGCAGGAGCAGGGCTCGCAGCAATCGCGCACGCGCGCGCTGGTCGACGCGCTGCAGCTGGAGCCGGAGGACATCGAGACGCTGCGCGTCGAATGCTTCGACATCTCGCACACCCAGGGCGAGGCGACGCAGGCCTCGTGCGTGGTGTTCCACCACCACCAGATGCAGAACGGCGAATACCGCCGCTACAACATCAACGACATCACGCCGGGCGACGATTACGCGGCGATGCGGCAAGTGCTGTTCCGCCGCTACGAGAAGGTGGCCAACGGCGACGGTGTCATGCCGGACGTGGTGCTGATCGACGGCGGCAAGGGCCAGATCGAAATGGCGCGCCAAGTGTTTGCCGAGCTGGGGTTGGACATCAGCCTGATCGTCGGTGTCGCCAAGGGGGAAGGGCGCCGCGTCGGCCTGGAGACGCTGATGTTCGTCGACGGCCGGCCATCGCAGGAGTTGGGCAAGGAATCGGCGGCGCTGATGCTGGTGGCGCAGATCCGCGACGAGGCGCACCGCTTCGCCATCACCGGCATGCGCGCTAAGCGCGCCAAGACGCGACAGACCTCGCGCCTGGAAGAGATCGAAGGCATCGGCGCCAAGCGCCGCCAGCGCCTGCTGGCGCGCTTCGGCGGCCTGCGCGGCGTGGTCGACGCCAGCGTCGAGGATTTGAAGCAGGTCGAGGGTATTTCCAGCGCCTTGGCCGAGGAAATTTACAAGCAGTTACATTGAGTGTTCGGCAACAGTGCGCTGGTTTAATGTGCCTTGGCAAGGTAGACTAGCGGCGCATTACAAATTTTCACGGCCGCACCTTAATTTCGAGCTTATGCCCTTCAATATACCGATACTGTTGACCTGGTTGCGCGTCGCGCTGATTCCGCTGGTGGTGGGCGTCTACTACCTTCCCACCACGATGCTGCCGGTGGCGGATCAAAACCTGGCGGCCACTGCGGTATTCATCATCGCCGCCGTCACCGACTGGTTCGACGGTTTTCTTGCCCGCCGCTGGAACCAGACCTCGGCCTTCGGCGCCTTCCTCGACCCGGTGGCGGACAAGCTGATGGTGGCCGGCGCCTTGCTGGTGCTGGTGCAGCTGGATCGCGCCAACGCCGTGCTGTCCTTCATCATCATCGGCCGCGAGATTGCCATCTCGGCGCTGCGCGAATGGATGGCGCAGATCGGCGCCTCGAAATCGGTCGCGGTCAGCTCGCTGGGCAAGATCAAGACAACGGCGCAGATGACGGCCATCCCGCTGCTGCTGTACCACGACGTGCTGTTCGCCGCGGTCGACACGCAGTTCTGGGGCGCGCGCCTGCTGGAAGTGGCGGCGGTGCTGACGGTGTGGTCGATGTTCTACTACCTGCGCCTGGCGTGGCCGCTGATCAAGGAAAAATCGGGTCAGCTTTAAAGCGGGGTGAAGTGCGAGATGCCGCACCAGCCAGCTAGCGCCGGCATACACCCCGCAAGACGCGGACCGCCGGGGTCAGACCCCAAGGGGTCTGACCCCTCTGTCGCCGTGCGGGGTAAAAAAACAGGGTAAACAATATTTTTTATTCGACAAAGTTTTGACCATTGACAGGCAGCGTGAATCATCTATAATGCTGGCCTGTTGTTGATGACGAACGAAGCGGGAGTAGCTCAGTTGGTAGAGCGCAACCTTGCCAAGGTTGAGGTCGAGAGTTCGAGACTCTTCTCCCGCTCCAAGTAATCGACGACATGTAGTACTGGCAAAATGAGCAGCTTGCTGCTATGATGCTGGACTCCAATGCGGGAGTAGCTCAGTTGGTAGAGCGCAACCTTGCCAAGGTTGAGGTCGAGAGTTCGAGACTCTTCTCCCGCTCCAGTTCTTTAGAACCTGGTTGGCGTAGTAAAAACAGTAGCTCCAATGCGGGAGTAGCTCAGTTGGTAGAGCGCAACCTTGCCAAGGTTGAGGTCGAGAGTTCGAGACTCTTCTCCCGCTCCAGAATTTCGGATCGCAGCGCGTAACCCCGTTGTGGTCTTGGTCAACAGTTTCCTCTGGCGAGGTAGCAAAGCGGTTATGCAGCGGCCTGCAAAGCCGTCTAGGTCGGTTCGACTCCGATCCTCGCCTCCATAAATTCAAAGACTTACGTTAATTTGAGCTATCTCAAGTGCAGTGTATACCACACCAAAAATGTGGTAAACCACACGTGAGACGGCCTTTTTGCCGTTGATGATTTGAGCCGCGAGTTTTATGCTCGCGCCATGGCTTCCTTCAAAAAACTCCCCAAAGACAGAGTGCAGATGCGGATCGTCCACCGCCTGCTGCCCAAACCGTTGTACGCGACATTTGACGCGGAACCACAGGCGCGTGCCTATGCCGCCCACCTGGAGTCGCTGCTGGCGCACGGGATCGTGCCTGTTGACTTGTTTGAGCGAACAGAGGCGCGCAAGGAGATCTGGCCGGTCTCCCGCTGCATCATCGAGTATCAGAGGGCCAATGTAGTTCCCAAATCTGATGCGCTGCTGTTGGAGACTGTGCAACCCAAGCTGGCGCAGCTCGCCACCGGCCAGCTGACCTATGACTGGGCCGAGTGCTGGATCACACGCATGAAGCGGGAAGACAACCTTGCGCCTAGCACGATACGTCATCGTCACGGCGCCTTGGCGCGCTGCTTCGACTGGATGGTACGCAAACACGCGGATATTCTTCCTCAGAATCCGCTCCGCCTGCTCAAACGTGGGTTCGCAAGCTATAACGACGAAGACCGGCGGCTGCTCGAATTGCAGGGGAAGTCGGGCCGGATTGACGAGGAGCGTGACCGGCGCGTGCTTCCTCACGAGGAGGCGCCCATACGTGAGGTGCTCTCCGAGCGCCCTGACGAGTATCGCCTCCTGTTCAATGCCGCTATTGAATCAGGCATGAGATTGCGGGAATGCTATACGTTGGAGTTGTCACAGGTGAGCCTTGAGCAGCGCACGGCGTTCCTCAGTCGGACCAAAAATGGCGATCGGCGTCAGGTGCCTTTGAGTACCACACTTTTGGCGGAACTTACAGACTTCATCCGCGAGCATTATCAGGCAATCCAAAAACGCGGCGGGCGCTTATTCTCTTTCTGGAACGGCGATCGGTCGGATGATGTGCTCCGCCAGGTCACGCGGGATTTGTCGGGCGAGTTTGCGAAGGTTTTCGATGAGGCAGGGTCCGGGGACATTCATTTCCACGACCTACGCCACGAGTTCATCTGCCGCCTGTATGAGCGTACCCATTTGACCGACGTGCAGATTGCCCGGATCACCGGCCATCGGGATCCCAAACAATTGAGGCGGTATGCAAGTCTGCGGGGAAGCGATCTGGCGCCCCATCTATGGTGAGCGGTTCTGTGCCATCGTGGAGAGGGTGGGCAGATCCGGTAGCACCGGCAGGCTCGTTCGCCGGCGGCTGCGTTGTGGAGCGAGTACCGCAGCTACTGCGGGTGGTGCCGCTGCAGCCTGCCTGCGTTGTGCCGTATCGGAGCCGACTCTGACGCGTAAATAATCCAGCACATCGGTCCGAAGGAAGACCCAAGGGCGGCCGATCTTCGTTCCGGGGAGTTCACCGCTGCGCGCCAGGGCCAGCACGGTCTCTTCATCGGCGTGCAGAATCGCTGCCGCCTGGTGGATATCCAAGGTATCGGGGGCATCCATGTTGATGTCTCTTTTTACTGGAACATGTAGTGAAAGCTCTGCTATAATTCGGCTCCGCACGCGGGAGTAGCTCAGTTGGTAGAGCGCAACCTTGCCAAGGTTGAGGTCGAGAGTTCGAGACTCTTCTCCCGCTCCAGCTTCCCCAGGTTGGACACGCGTCGGTTACATCACTCCAAGCGGGAGTAGCTCAGTTGGTAGAGCGCAACCTTGCCAAGGTTGAGGTCGAGAGTTCGAGACTCTTCTCCCGCTCCAGTCTTTACCTGAATTATTCTCCGCTTTCATTGCCTGTATTCATTCGGTCTGCGCTTCTACCTGGTCGTGCATCCACGCAGGGGCCACCGATTTGCGAATCGCTTCGTTCATTCCGTGCACTGCCCGCATTGGAACCATCTCTCTGTCTGATCGAACAGGCCATGCCTCGAACGCATATGCAGTGAAGACGTGCGTCATGTCATATGCTCGAACCACGGGCAGGAAGTAGCCTTCACCGTCAGACTGCGCGAGGAACACCCCACCCGTACCGGACGTGATCGCATCGTCGATCGCATTGCGCAGCGCATGTAGGGCTGCCAGATCACCGACTACAGCGCCGACATTCTCATGGCGAGATGGCGCGATGATGTGCAACATACCTTCGCTCATTTCTTCCTCCGTGGTGAATAATTCGATATTTCGAAATTGATTTCAGTATGCTGATCGGTATATTCGCTTGCAAGGACTACACGCCGAAAATGTCGAATAGATCAAACATCCGCCTTTTAGAAAATTTAGCCGCTAAAATTCCTGCCGTCACTCGAAGATTGGTCTACCGGGATTGCTGTCCTCATGTCTATATCTCAGTGTGATGCGTCCTTGGTTGCGCCTGTTGTGTTTGAAACTGTATGCTCGTGCTTGCTTTGCATTCGGGCAATCTCCAATCGCAACGCTGCGACCTCGGATTCCTGACTTTGGATTCGCGATAGGTATTCATCCACCAAAGCCATGTGAGAGTCGTGGGCTTGACTGAGCGCCAGGCGTAAGTCATCGGCCCTGCGTTCGATTTCGATTGCTCTCGCTTCCGCCTGGGCTATCGCCGCACGCGCGGACTGTGCCTCATTTACCGCCTCGTCAGCAAGAATCCGAGTCTTCGTCACCTCATCCTGCATGTAACGAACTTCTTGCTTAGCTTTGTCAGCGTCAGCATTAGCGGCGGCTAGTTCAGCCGATTGCGTTTCGTAGGCGTTAGCCATCTGATCGCTCACCGCCTCAAGGTCAGCCCGATCAGCATCCCAGCGAGCCTGCGCCGCTTTGAGTGTTTCGTTGGTCAAAGCCAGCGCCTCGATCCATAGGGCTTGGAACAGCGCCGTGCTCGATTGCTGCAAGGTGGCGGGAACCTGGACGGCTGGCGCATCTAGTTGCGCAGTCTGGACCTTTCGCCACGCCCGCATGCCAACGCTCGCGTCGTTCATATTGACTCGCGCGTGCTTTCTGACTGCGTCGACAGTAGGAAGAGCACGCCGGCCACCTTGTTCATACAGCGTGTCGGCGGCTTGAAAGATTCGCTGCCGTATCGCTGGCGTAAGTTCCATGATCTACTCCTTCGGTTGGTAATAATAAGAATAAGCGTAATAACATCTTGGACCTTGATCTGCGTCTAACCGTCCGTGGAAAGAATAGGAAGTTCTTATTCTTCTTATTAGATCGAAGTGCGAGCTCTTTCAGTGCCGGGCACGTGACGTCACGCGGCGGACGGTAAGCCATCATTAGTAGGGTGAAAAATCTTTACGCTTCGGAGTTCGCTGGCAGTGCCGATCCAGCTATCATGATTTAGTAGATAGCCCGATGGATGACATCGTCTTAATTGAATTTAGCGGCTAAAATCTAATCCACAGCGCCAACCCGACTGCTTATTGTGTACAACCAGATATTTTTCACAAACGTGCTGCGGTTGCTTGATGAGCAGCAGATGACAAAAAGCGAACTCGCCGAACAGGCAGGCATTTCCGTGTCTTTCCTTTCAGACCTAACCAATGGGAAAGCGAACCCATCGCTGAAAATCATGGATGCGATCGCACGCGCTTTGAACAGCGCGCTACCAGCGCTACTGGAGATAACCGACCTTGATGATGAAACACTTGACGCCCTGGCGGGCGGGAAGGCCATCAAGAGTCTCCCGGGCGGCTACGTTAGAGTCTCTGCCGTGCTCACGGAATTTCAGGCCTTCACTGTCAAGCAGTGGGATCAAGAAAATCGAAGAAAGCTCAACAGGAATAGATAAATACGACTGACGTAATCTATCGCCAGCAGATGATTTCCCAAGATAATCTTTAGACGAGTTCAGCTGATTGCCAGCTTGATCTGGCACAAACTTAGCCTGAAAAGAGCGCTAAGTTTTTGTCAATATTGCGAAAAACTCTATTCGTTATATCCGTCGAGGTGTAGATTAGTTTTCCATTGGAGGTTGCGATGGACGATCTAACTATTCTTGTTGCGGACACCCAGACTCGCGCGCGGCGAAAGCTAGAGCGCGATATGGGGCCGCTCCTGATCGCCGCGCTGCACGATCCCCGGACCGTTGAAATCCTGCTCAACGCCGATGGTCGGTTGTGGCAGGAGCGGCTGAGCGAAACGATGAAATGCATCGGCTCACTCAGGCCTGCGCAGGGCGAGGCCATTATCCGAACCGTGGCCAGCTGCCTAGGGAAGACGGTCACACTTGCCACGCCGATCGTCGAAGGCGAATTGCCGCTCGACGGTTCGCGCTTCGCCGGGCAGTTGGCACCCATCGTGACCGCACCGACCTTCGCCATCCGCAAGAGGGCGATTGCCATCTTCACGCTTGAACAGTATCTGCAGGCGGAAATCCTCTCGCGTAATCACTATGACGCCATCAAACGGGCCGTCGGCGACCATCGCAATATCCTCGTCAGCGGCGGCACCGGCTCGGGGAAAACCACGCTGGTTAACGCGATCATCAATGAGATGGTCGTGCGGAACCCAATCGAACGGGTATGCATCATCGAAGACACCGGAGAGATTCAGTGCTCCGCAGAGAATTTCGTCCAGTACCACACGACGTTGGATGTGCCGATGACGATGCTCCTGAAAGTCATTCTGCGCATGCGCCCCGATCGGATCCTAGTTGGCGAAGTGCGCGGCGCCGAGGCGCTCGATCTGCTCGACGCCTGGAACACTGGCCACGAAGGCGGCGCGGCGACGCTGCACGCCAATACACCCTATACCGCCCTCACTCGCCTGAAGTCGCTCATCAGCCGTAACGATGCGGCGCCCTCGGAGATTGAACCGCTCATCGGCGAGGCGGTTCATTTGGTTGTCCATATCGCCCGAGTCCCCGAAGGCCGTCGCGTCCAGGAAGTCATCGAGATTTCCGGATACAGGGATGGTCGATACATCACCAATCAAATTTAGGAGCCCCCATGAAATCAACTTTGCATTCTCAAATCACGACCTTCAATGGTCGCACGTTGTTTTATTTTGGCGCCGTCATCCTTCTGGCGTTCGTGCTATTGAACCCGCATCACGCTTTCGCTTCCGAGGGCACTGGCGGCTCGCTGCCTTACGAGGACTGGCTCAGTAATCTACGCAACTCCGTCACTGGTCCGGTTGCCTTCTCGCTCTCGCTGATCGGCATCGTGATCGCCGGCGGTGTTCTTATTTTCGGCGGCGATTTGAACGGTTTTTTCCGCACCTTGATTTTCCTGGTGCTGGTGATGGCGTTCTTGGTGGGCGCACAAAACGTCATGAGCACCTTCTTCGGTCGTGGCGCGGAGATCACGTCCTTGGAGGGTCCAACTGCGACGCAGCTCCAGCACTTGGCGACCGCCGCAATGGATCGCGCGGTGTGATCATGGCGCTGCGCGCAATCCCCATTCGTCGAGCCGGCAATCGGCACAACCTGTTCATGGGCGGTGACCGCGAACTGGTGATGTTCTCCGGCTTGATGGCGACGGCACTGATATTCAGTGCGCAAGAGCTGAGGGCCACCGTGGTCGGCCTGTTGCTGTGGTTCTGCGCGCTGTATCTATGCCGGCTAATGGCGAAGTCCGATCCCAAGCTACGCTTCGTGTATCTCCGCCACCGTAGATATAAGCCTTACTACCCGGCGCGCAGCACTCCGTTCCGTAGCAACACCAGAAGCCAGGGGAGGCAATACAAATGATCGCCGCCATTACCGTCACCATCGCGGTCCTCGGCGCCGCGATGCTGCTGATGCTGTACGCACGGATTCGCGCCGCCAATCGTCAACTGGAATTGAAGAAGCACCGCTCCGGTGGTGCAGGCTTCGCCGACTTGCTGAACTACGCGGCGGTGGTGGACGACGGCATTGTCGTCGGGAAGAACGGCTCATTCATGGCGGCGTGGCTTTACGAAGGCGAGGACAATGCCAGCAGCACCGACGAGCACCGGGAAATGGTCTCGTTCCGGCTGAACCAAGCCTTATCGGGCATGGGCAACGGCTGGATGATTCACGTGGACGCGGTTCGCCGCGCCGCGCCCAGCTATCCGCGTCCAGAAGCGTCAAACTTCCCCGATCCACTGACGGCCGCAGTGGACGAGGAGCGGCGCCGCCTGTTCGAAAAACTCGGAACCATGTACGAAGGACTGTTTGTGCTGACCGTTACCTATTTTCCGCCCTTGCTCGCGCAGCGCAAGTTCATCGAACTGATGTTCGACGATGAAGCGGCGCCGCAGGATCGAACATCGCGCACGCGAGGGCTGATCGATTACTTCAGGCGGGAATGCCTAAATATCGAGTCACGGCTATCGGCCGCATTGGACCTGAATCGTCTGCGCGGACGGAAGATCGTGCAGGAAGACGGCGCCGCAGTCACCCACGACGATTTCCTTCGGTGGTTGCAGTTTTGCGTCAGCGGGCAAAACCATCCGGTGGTCTTGCCGAGCAACCCGATATACCTCGACGCCGTGATCGGCGGTCAGGAGTTGTGGGCCGGCGTGGTGCCGAAGGTCGGCCGTAAATTCATTCAGGCGGTCGTCATCGAAGGTTTTCCCTTGGAGTCCACGCCGGGCATTTTGACGGCGCTCGGCGAGCAGCCCTGCGAATATCGCTGGTCGTCGCGTTTCATTTTCATGGACCCGCACGAGGCAGTGGCTCACCTGGATAAATTCCGCAAGAAGTGGAAGCAGAAGATCAGAGGCTTTTTCGACCAAGTCTTCAACACCAATACCGGCAGCGTCGACGAGGACGCGGTGTCGATGGTGGCCGACGCGCAGTCGGCAATCGCCGAGACCAACAGCGGCCTTGTCTCGCAGGGCTATTACACGAGCGTCGTGATTCTCATGGATGAGGATCGCGACAAACTGGAAGCGTCCTCGCGTCTGCTGGAGAAGGCCATCAACCGGATTGGATTCACCGCGCGCGTTGAGACCATCAACACACTCGACGCCTTCCTCGGCAGTCTGCCGGGGCACGGTGTCGAGAATGTGCGCCGGCCGTTGATTCACACAATGAATCTGGCCGACCTTCTGCCGACCAGCACAATCTGGACAGGGATGAACTGCGCTCCGTGTCCCCTGTATCCGGCGCAGTCTCCGCCGTTGATGAATTGCGTGACCAATGGTGCCACGCCGTTCCGGTTTAACTTGCACGTCCGCGACAACGGCCACACGCTCATGTTCGGCCCAACGCGCGTGGGCAAGTCGGCCAAGCTGGCATTGATCGCGATGCAGGCCCGCCGTTATACCCGTATGTCGATTTATATTTTTGAGAAGGGCATGTCGATGTATCCGACGACGAAAGGAGTGAGAGGCAATCACTTCACTGTCGCCGCGGATGACAGTCGCCTGGCGTTTTGTCCGCTGCAGTTCCTCGGCACCAGAGGTGACCGTGCCTGGGCGATGGAATGGATCGACACCATCCTTACGCTCAATGGCGTGGCGTCCACCCCCGATCAGCGCAACGAGATCGGTCAGGCGATCATGAATATGCACGAAAGCGGTGCGCGTACGCTGACCGAGTTCACGTTGACGATTCAGGACAAAGAGATCCGATCGGCGCTCAAACAGTACACGATCGACGGCTTGATGGGACACCTGCTCGACGCGGAACAAGATGGATTGAGTCTGTCCACCTTCACCACGTTTGAAATCGAAGAGCTGATGAACCTCGGTGAAAAATTCGCGCTCCCGGTCCTGCTGTATCTGTTCCGTCGCATCGAGCGTAGTTTACACGGCCAACCGGCGATGATCCTCATCGACGAGGCGTGGCTGATGCTTGGGCACCCGGCTTTCCGCGACAAGATCCGCGAGTGGCTCAAGGCCTTCGCCAAGAAGAACTGCCTGCTGCTGCTTTCCACGCAAAGTCTCACCGACGCCTCGAAGAGCGGCATTCTCGACGTGATCATCGAGTCCACCGCCACCAAAATCTATCTGCCAAATAGAGATGCCCGGAGCGACGAGGCGGCGGCGCTATACCGTCAGATGGGACTGAACACGAAGCAGATAGACATCATCGCCACAGCCATACCGAAGCGGCAATACTATGTGGTGTCTGAGGGCGGATGCCGGCTTTATGACGCGGCGATGGGGCCGCTGGCGCTGGCCTTCGCCGGTTCGACTGACAAGGAATCGATCACCACGATCCAGCAATTGGAAGTGGAGCATGGCGATGGCTGGATCCACGAATGGTTGGCGTCCAAAGGCTTGAGTCTTAACGACTACGGGGTGACAGCATGAAGCTTGTTGAATCCATGAAAAGACTGGTCTTCAATCAGGCCGGTGAAGACGAACGGCAGGATCGAGGCCCCATGGAAGGCGGTCGGCGGCCAAGCGAGAGCGAGAACCCGTATCTCGCCGCGCGCCGGACCTGGAACGACCAAAGCGCCGCGAACGTGGCCAGTCGGCAGATGTTCCAGCTGCTTGGCGTTCTTGCGCTGCTCGTGGCGCTCGCTGGGGTAGGCGGAGTGATTTACATCGGCAGCCAGTCCAAATTCATCCCATACGTGGTTGAAGTTGACCGCCTCGGCCAGCGACAGGCCGTCGCGCCGGCCGACCGCGCGACGCCGGTAGACCCGCGCGTCGTACACGCGGCGGTCGCGGATTGGATCGTCAGCGTGCGATTGGTCACGCCGGACATCGCGTTGCAGCGCAAAGCGGTATTCAAGGTTTATTCGATGCTAGCCCCAAATGATCCGGCGACGGCCAAGACCAACGAATGGCTCAATGGAACCGAGGATAGCAGCCCATTCAAACGGGCGGCCAAAGAAACCGCGAGCGTCGAAATCGCCTCGGTGATCCCGCAGACACCGGACACGTGGCAGGTCGACTGGATCGAGGCGGTGCGTGATCGGCAAGGCGTCAAGAAGGGCGATCCGCAACGCTGGCGCGCCCTGGTGACCGTGTACACGATGCCGGCCACGCCGGAAACCACGGACGAGGAAATGAGAAACAACCCTCTCGGCGTGCATGTCCGTGACTTCTCCTGGTCGAAACAACTGTAAGGAGTGGCCCCATGAAAAAACTGTTCATCGCATCGATCCTAAGCGCCATGTCCGCGCTGTCGATGGCGGCTGCGGAAGAACGCCCCAATTCCCAAGCGCGAGAAGCCCCGGCCAGTGACGATCCGGCCGATGCCTATTTTTCAAAGCAGAACCCGAAGTTGACACCTCAGGAGAAGGAGGCGATCGCTATCGTGCAGAAATGGCAGATGGGGGCCGCGACAGGCATCAAGCCGGTTGCCGGAGCCGAAGGATCGGTGCGATTCATCTACGGAGCGCAGCAGATCAACATTGTCTGCGCCGTGCTGCAAGTGTGCGACGTGGAATTGCAGCCGGGCGAACAAGTCAACAATCTGAATGCCGGCGATCCGCGCTTCACCATCGAACCGGCGGTGAGCGGCGTCGGCGCGACCGAGGTCCAGCACCTGATCCTCAAGCCGCTCGACGTCGGCCTGCAAACCACGCTGGCCGTCACGACGAACCGGCGCACCTACCATTTAAACCTGCGTTCGCATCGCACTGAATTCATGCCCTGGGTGAGCTTCATCTATCCAGAAGAGGCACTCGCCAAGTGGGACGTCATCCGCAGCCGCGAGATCAAGGGCAGGCAGGAGCAGACCATACCGCAAACGCGGGAATATCTGGGTGATCTGCACTTTAGATACGACCTGACCGGTTCCGCGCCTTGGAAGCCGGTCCGCGTCTACAACGATGGCGTCAAGACGGTGATTCAAATGCCGGCGGCGATGGCGCAAACAGAGGCGCCAACCTTGCTGGTTGTGCGCAAGGACGGCGGATTGTTCAGCGACGACGAGACGGTCATGGTCAATTACCGGGTGCAGGACGACCGTTACATCGTCGATACGGTGTTCGACAAGGCGATCCTTATCGCCGGCGTTGGCCGCGGCCAGGACCGCGTGACGATAACGAGGGAGAAATGACATGCGGCCTTTCATCATTTCAGCGGTATTCGCAATGATCTTCTCCGGCTGCGCCAGCAGTCCAACACCGGCGACGTTGGGCAATTTCGCGGAGCGCGATACACCGGCCGGCGACAAGCTGATGGCGGATGACGCTGCAAAGCAGTTGGCTGCGCTATACCCGCCGGCAAGCACGCGCATCAATCTGCAACTGGCGACGCCGGATGCCTTTGGTGCATCGCTGGTCGCGGCGCTGCGTGTAAAAGGTTATGCGCTGGGAGAATTTCAACCCGTGCCTGCGCCCGATGCGCGCGGCGGTGCCATGACCTCGGTGGCGGGCCAACCCGGAGACATTGCACTGGCCTACGTGGTGGATCAGCCGATAGATGCGAGAACGTATCGGGTGACTGTCCTGCTGAACAGTCAATCGCTATCACGCCTCTATCAGATGAAAGACGGCGCTTTAGCGCCGGCCGGCTATTGGGTTCGCAAGGAGTGAGTGGACATGAACTCCAACGACGAAGATCTGATGTCGCCCGACGCTTCGCCCGGCCAGCCGTCGAACAGGTCCGGCGTGCGACGCGTCAATAACATGCCGGTCTACATCGTGGTCGGCGCCTTGGCTATTTTTCTTGTGATTATGGTTCTCGTTGCATCCGACCGCGCCGCCAAGCAGCATCAACGTGGTGACGCCGTAGCGGGCGGCAAGGGCGGTAGCACCAGGATGTTCGCAAAGGAGATCGCCGGCGACCGGAAAGACGGCATGATTCAGGCGAAAGGCGCGGCGCCGCCAGCGGTGCCGGAACCGGCGGCACCGGGATCGGTGGCCATCGCCAGGCCGACGGACCTTGACGCGCCACCGGCGCCGCCGGGAACAGCGGGCGGCGCCGGCGCCCAGCAGCAAGCGCTGAACCAGCAGGCTCGCAGCGCGCGCGAGGATGAGAGGAATCGTTTCCGTATGGTCAAGCTGCAGCAGTTTGACGAGGCGGTCAAGTCCAGAACCAGCTTGCCTGTCGTGGCGCCGCGTAGCGCCGGCTCCAGCCCCGCTATGAGCCCTGGCGGCGCCACCGGTGCGCCGGGAAGTCGCGAGGAGGCGCTGGCGCGGCTGGTGGCCGTTCGCCAGCAGATTGAAGCCAGTACCAGAGACGACCCGACAGCGGCATTCAGGGCGCGGCTGCAACAGCTTCAGGCAGCAGGTGGAGGCGGCGGGGCTAGCGCGGAGGCTAAGCTGGCACCGGCGTCCGCAGGCCGGAACGACATCGGGCAGTTCGCCGGGGCGGGGCAGGGTGACCGCTGGAGACTGGATTCACGTCCGGAAGCGCCGCGCACGCCGTTCGAATTGAGGGCGGGCTTCATAGTTCCCGCCACGCTCATATCCGGCATTAATTCGGAGCTGCCGGGCCAGATCATGGCGCAGGTCAGCCAGGACGTGTACGACACGCCGCTCGGAAAATATAAGCTCATCCCTCAAGGATCGCGGCTGGTCGGCAGCTATTCAAGCGAAGTGGTCTACGGACAGTCGCGCATCCTCGTCGCGTGGCAACGCATCGTTTTCCCAGATGGGAAGGCAATGGATATCGGTGCGATGCCGGGCGCGGACAGCGCGGGTTACGCTGGCTTCAACGATCAGGTAAACAATCACTATGCTCGCCTGTTTGCATCGGCCTTCCTCATGTCCGGCGTGACCGCAGGGGTGGCGCTTAGTCAGCCCGATACCGGCAACGCCTATTCCAGACAAACAGCAAGCAGCGCGATGAGCGAAGCACTGGGCCAGCAGTTGGGGCAGGTGACGGCGCAGTTGATCGCAAAGAACCTGAACATCGCGCCGACGCTGGAAATCCGACCTGGTTACCGCTTCAACGTCATCGTCGTCAAAGACATGACATTTTCCAAGCCATACGCCGCCTTCGATTATTAAAGTCAACAAGGAGCAGGAGCCATGAAACAGAAAGTCCATAAATTTTCAAAATCCCCGATCGCCGTGATTCTCGCAGCCTGCATAGTCCAAGGTGCGGTCGCTCCCGCGCGGGCCGGGATACCGGTCTTCGACGGCGCCAACCTCGGCCAAAATCTGATAACGGCGATAGAGAATGTCGCCCACACGTTGAAGCAGATCCAGCAATACCAAACGCAATTGCAGCAGTATCAGAACATGCTGCAGAACACCACCGCGCCGTCGCGGCAGATATGGGACTCGGCGACAACGACGATGAATCAGCTGCGCGGCGCCATCGATACGTTGAGCTTTTACAAAACCAGCCTTGGCAGCATCGATGCCTATCTGGGCAAGTTCAAAAGTGCTTCGGAATACCGCGACTCGCCTTGCTATTCGGTACGCGGCTGTACTCAGGCCGAGTGGGCCGCGATGACGGCCGCAGAGCGGCTTGGTTCTGAATCGCAGAAGAGGGCAACCGATGCGCTCTTCAGAGGACTAGACCGCCAGCAGGACAGCATGCAGGCCGACGCACTGCAACTCCAAAGACTGCAGTCAGCTGCGCAAGGTTCGGCAGGGCAGCTTGAGGCTATTGGGTACGCGAATCAACTGGCAAGTCATCAATCGAATCAGCTTTTGCAAATTCGAGCTCTGATGATCGCCCAGCAGAATGCGCTTGCTACCCGTAACCAAGCGCTCGCTGACCGAGAAGCCAAAGAGGCGGCGGCGTCTGCGGCAATCAGGACGGGAAGCTTCACGCGTACGCCGCCAAAAACATACTAAGAAGAGGTGAAATTGTGAATAAAAACTATCGAATGCGTATTTCCTTCGCGGCAATCCTAGTCATACTTTCTTGCGGCTGCACGAGAGAAGCGTCTTCACCTTGTAAGAATATAGAAAAAATAACTGATCCAAGCGATAGAGCCGAGTTGAAAAAACGGTGCGGCCGGGGCGGCCCTGATTTTAGAAGAACCCCTGATAAAGCTTACTGAGGCTGTGCAATGAAATCGCCATTTATCAAAGCGAAGCTTGCTCTTTTGTCCCCGCTTCTGTTGCTGGTTGCTTTTCCAGAATTGGCATTGGCTGCGATCGATAATGTTGGAGTCCTCAACACTGTTCTCGATAGATTCGAGGCCGCTGGATTGACCTGGAAAACAGTGATGATTTCGCGGGCAACTTGGTTATTTTGGTTGCTTGTGCTGGTCAGCATGGTTTGGACCTTCGGAATGATGGCGCTAAGAAAGGCAGACCTAGGAGAATTTTTCGCCGAGTTCCTCAGATTCACAATGTTTACGGGTTTTTTCTGGTGGTTACTACTGAATGGACCTAACTTCGCAGTAGATGTCATGAGGTCACTGCGAATGGTTGGCGCGGAAGCATCTGGCCTGCCCAATGATTTGGGGCCATCAGGCATTGTTGATGTTGGATTTGATATCTTTTTCAAAGTTATTGATCAATCAGAAATATGGAAACCCATTGATAGCTTATTCGGCATGCTACTCGGCGTCGGTATTTTGCTTGTATTCGCGCTGGTGGGAACGAACATGCTTTTGTTGCTAGTGAGCGGCTACCTGTTTGCCTACGCGGGGATATTCATTCTCGGCTTTGGCGGGTCGAGATGGACTTCGGAAATGGCAATCGGCTACTACAAATCGATTCTGAATGTTGGTTTGCAGCTCATGACCATGGTCTTACTCATTGGCATTGGGCGATCATTTTTAGATCAGTACTACACAGCGATGAGCGCCGGAATTCAGATCAAGGAACTTGGCGTTATTGCCGTCGTGGCTGCTGTTCTTCTTTTTCTAGTCGCAAAAGTACCTCCGCAAATAGGTGCGCTTGCGGGTGGTGTTACTGGGAATCTAGGCTCCAACTTTGGGGTAGGTGCCGCCGTCGCTGCTGCAGCTCTGGGTGCCGCAGCAGCAGCAGCAGCCGGATCAGCGATGCTTGCCGGCGCGGCTAATGCTGCCGGCGGGGCACAGGCTTTAATGGCCGCATTCTCCAAAGCAAGCGCTGCTGAGAGTGCCGGTGGCGGAATGAGTTCGCTCATGAATGCAGCCGGAGCCGTTGGCACAGATAGCAATGGCGGCGGTGGCGACACCCCTTTGGGAACTGCAATGGGAGACTCCGGCGGGGGTATGTCTGGCTCCGCCGGTTCTACAATGGCTTCGGACTCCGTGACTTCGTCCAGTTCCAGCGCATCGTCAAGCGGTGCCGGCGAAGGAGAAACTACTCAGCACGAGGCCGGCGAATCTTCATCGAGCGAAGCGGGCGGAAGCGGCACCCGCGCATCAAGCGAAACCCGGTCGAATAGAACTGTTTCCGCGACTAGCGCGATCGCAGCCAAGGCTGGGAGAGTTGCCGCTCGCACCGGGGTCAATCTCGCGCAGGGATCTTGGGATGTTATGAAGGCGAAAGCGTCTGACATCAGAGACTCAGCGAAGGACCGCATTGGCGAGACAACCGGCGGCAAAATTGCGGCGGCGATCAAGGCCCGGGATCTTGCAACGAACGGCGGCTTGGGTGCTGATCAATTCTACGAAAACAGCCTATCGGCCGGCGACGAGTCGCCTAATGTTGAATCCGAAGTCGCCGCATTCCGCGACGGAAAATCCAAGCCACCACAATCAGGAGGTAAGTCATGAATACGTCTGTAAAAATCACGGCTTGCGCCTTCACGATAGCCAGCTTGCTGCCCTTAAGCGGTAAATCTCAGGACCTTCTGACCGGAGACACCAGGCTGGCATGCGAAGCGATTTTATGTCTTGCCACTGCTAGTCCGCCAAACGAATGCTCATCAGCACTTAAGAGATATCTCAGTATTTCATTTCGGAATCCGGGCGAGACCGCCAGAGGCCGCGCGAATTTCCTGAAAATGTGCCCGCGCAGTGATCGGTCGAGCCGACTACAGTCATTCCTGGCTCCACGCCCCAACGTTGCCGATCCGTCGGACGAGCTCCCTACTGTGCCGGCGCGGTCCGAGCAAGTGCTGGAAATAGATAGTGCATCGAAATGAAATCGCTCCGGCTCAAACTTGTTCTCCACTTGACGGACGACTGACGTGATGACTCTCGACTTGCCTCCATTGATCCACGAGCGTGTAGTCTGCTCGCTCTCCGCCGCGGCGAAGTATGAGATTCCCGCGAACGTTTTGCTGGCGGTTGCGGAAAAGGAAAATGGCCGGCCAGGCCAGTGGGTGCGCAATAGCAATGGTAGTCACGATGTGGGGCAGCTCCAGTTCAACACGAAATATCTGCGCTCGCTGGAGCGGTATGGCATTACACCGTCGGACGTTGCCGCAGCCGGTTGCTACCCGTACGACTTGGCGGCTTGGCGGCTACGCCAGCACATTACCAAGGATGCCGGCGACTTATGGACTCGGTCCGCGAACTATCACTCGCGGTCACTGAACTTCAATGAGGTCTACCGCGCGGACCTGATGCATCGCGCCGCCCGATGGGCCGATTGGCTGGCCGCGCGGTACCCGACGCATGAAGTCTCGGCGGTTGCACATGCGGCGCGCATGCCCTTACCGGCCGCTGGCGCCGCCAAGGGAGCGACGAGGTTTCCGCGACAGATCAAAGATACGCTTCGGGAATCTGGTGACTATGTGCCACGCAAAGTGCTTATCTACAACCGCCCATAAGCGCTCAATAAAATGAAGCTGCCGGATTTGCCACGTTTGGTGCTGCCAGATGGCGCTACAGAGTCGCTGAAGTGGCTGGCATTGCTTGTCATGACAGGCGATCACATCAATAAGTACCTGCTCAATGGAACTCAAGAATGGCTCTATAATTTGGGCCGCATCGCGATGCCGTTATTCGTTGGCGTCTTTGCCTATAATCTGGCGCGCCCGCGTTCGATGGTCCGCACGGTGTATGAACGGACAGTGAAACGGCTGTGGGTCGCTGGGTTCGTTGCTACACCGGCTTTCATGGCGCTCGGCGGGCTGGAGGCAGGCTGGTGGCCGCTCAACATCATGTTCACGCTCGGGGCGATCGCTGTGATGCTTCTTTTGCTTGAGCGTCGTGACGCCATCGGTTACGTTGGTGCGGGAGCGGTTCTTCTATTCGCGGGTGCTGCCGTCGAGTTCTGGTGGCCGGCGCTTGCCTTTGGTATTGCTGTTTGGTTCTATTGCCGGCGGCCGTCCTGGATGGCCGCAACACTGATGATTCTCTCATTGCTGTCGCTATGGACTGTTAACAGAAACCTCTGGGCGTTCGGCGCGGTTCCCGTCTTTGTTGTCGCCGCACGGATGACGCCGAGGGTGCCACGCCTGCGCTGGTTCTTTTATCTATACTACCCAGCTCATCTCTCGGCGCTGTGGCTGATCCGAATACCGATGAGGCAAGCCGGATACTTATTTTTCTGAATTACTTTCGGCTACCTTACCGGCCTTAGATCTTCGGCCGTGTCCTTTTCCGAACTGGTTTTTCTTTCACGGCCTTCAACGAAAAATTGCTACGCTCAACCTTCGGCGCGTGCGTCGGCGAATAGCGGATCGTGATGCTTTCTTTTGTCCAGTATGGTGAAGCCGCGCCGGTCATCTGCATGTGCGCCGCGTCGAGCATGATCCGGTCATGGATTACTGCTTGTTTGCTTGCTGTTTCCAGTTGCGCAAGGTAATGACTGGTCACCGATAAAATGGGACCGATGTACGTCCCCTGCAGTTCATCCGTATTCATGATCCGTTGGCCGGCTTTTGTAAGCGCCAGTGTCAATTGCTCCATTTCGCGCTCTCGTTCCTGGAGCGGCCGCACCAGGCGCTGGAGCACCCAATTTTTTGCGCTCGGCAGAACCGAAAACTGCACGTCGCGCTCGATGATCGCCTGCAGCTTTGGTTTTTCGAAATCAGCCGAGTTATCGTAGATGTAAACCGCATCGGCGATTTCCGCCGCCCGCGGTAGCAGGGCCAGTGTGCGGTGGTACCGCTCGCGTACTTTCTCCGGCGCGACATAGTGCCCGGTGGTCGTGCCAGTTTCGTAGCGAAAGGTGACGCGGGCCACATTCTTCTGGGGATGATCGGTAGTGATGAAAGTGAGGAACAGGCGGTAGCCCTGTTGTTTCAGCATCAGCATCTCGTTGATCCTCGACGGGTGCGACATGACGGTCTCGAAGGCAAATGACTGTCCGCTTGCCATTGCTTCCGCACGAAGCCGCATGGCGGTAAGCTGCGCCGCTTCGTCTCTGGCATCCTGGCTGGAGAAGTTGCCGACCAAGTCTTTTGCCACTTGATCCGGATTGATGAAGTAGCTTGGAAGTGGATAGGCGCCTCGGAAGGTCGCCAGTCCAGTCTGCTTTAACTCATCGATCAGCGAGGTCTTTCCAGACCCGTTGGGGCCGGCGAACACCACGACGTATGCACCGCGCAAGTGATCAGACTTTTCGTTGCTCATACAAAAAAACGCGGTCGGCACCGCGTTTCAAGTGAGAGGGGGAAACCTATTTAGCGTTGGCTAGTCGTTTGCCTGCGGCACTCGCCAAATCCGACGTGACGGCTTTGGAAGCATTGCGCTTGGGGCTGCTGCTTGCGCGCAGTTTGATTTCGGCAAGCGTCTTGTCCATGTCGCCGGTAAAAGCCGTATCCCACTCCTGGACAGTGGCGCCGAAAAATGGCGCTTCGACATCCAGTGCGGTCGGATTGCCGAACCGGGATGACTTGCTGGGTGTTTTGGGTTTCATGATAAATCCCTTCACTGCTGGATACTGCCATTATAGTCCAATAGCGCCGCGCTTCTTTGAGGATGCGTAATGCCTATGGCCTGATGTTAAACGGGAATTCTCTCGCCGGGAGTGGCTTTTGTGATAGCCCGTTCGGCCGTTTTATTCGCGGGCTTGCGCTCGCGTCCAGATGCTTGCGGCGGTGCCGGGGCAGGAGGCGTTACCCTTGACGTCTTCTCCGGTTCATCGAGATTATGGTTTGGGCCGGCGGCGTGCCCTCCAAGCATCTGCATCTGCTCCGCAATGATGGCGGTGGCGTAGCGCTCCACGCCATCCTTGTCGGTGTACTTGTGGGTTTGCAGGTGGCCCTCAATGTAAATCGAGGAGCCTTTCTTGAGATACTCGCCGACGATCTCGGCCAGCCGGCCGAAGAGCGCGATCCGATGCCAGTCGGTCTGTTCCTTCTGTTCCCCGGTGTTGCGATCTTTCCACCTATTCGATGTGGCGACGGCGATGTTGGCGATCACATCGCCGCTCGTCAGATAGCGAATTTCGGGATCTTTCCCTAAATTTCCAACGATGATGACCTTGTTTACGGATGCCATGATGATTCTCCAAGTAAGTGAGCTGGGCAGCCTGTTGAGACTTGCCCAGCGCGGTTATCCAACTTTCGCCGCCCGACGGCGCTTAGGCTTTTCGGCTTGCGCGGCGACCTGGGTTTCGTCGTTATCGAGGACTACCGCTTGATGTTCCATTTGAGCCCGGTGGTGTTTCTGGATAGCGTCCATTACCCAAAAGGAGACTTGCCGGTCCAGGGCGGCCTGGCCTAGAGCGCTCTTCGTCGCAAGATCGTTGAAGTCCGTGAACTGTTTCATACGGGAGAGGGCGGCCAGTTGTTCGTCGCTCACGGTGTCGTTGCCTTTCTGGTATTCGCGAAGCGCCTTTACCGTCACGAGTTCCAGCCCCGCCGGATAGCTGCTTTCTCCGCGCGCGAAGATCGGCAATATCACCGTGCCACCCACTAGCTTTGCGGCTTCTTCGGCTTTTGTTCGGCCCGGATTTACGCCTTGAGTGATTTCCAAGTGCCGATCGTCGTCGCCCGCGATCACGATCGGTTTGTTCGGGAACTTCTGGTGAAGCGCTTGGGCGACGTAAGCCAGATTGCCCGAGTCGAATGCTGACACCGTGGCGAATCCCACCGATTGTTTCAGCGTTGCCGCCGTTGCGTATCCCTCCGCGATGATGATGGCTGGCGCTTTGGCAAGTTTTTCTATACCGCCGACGACATGGAAGCAGCCTTCCTTCTTGCTGTCCTTGGCAAAACGTTTGGTCCCGTTCTCGTGGATATACTGCATCGTCCACTGCTTGCCATCGATGTCGGACGCTGGTAGGTAGGTCTTTTTTCCCTCTTTGTCGGTAAGGGCTCCATCGTGTGCCTTGATCCCTTTAGCCAGCAGGTACGGGGTTGGCTGCGACACAGGGACAAGTTTTAATGCTTGCCGCGCCACGCGCGCTGCGGCTTGCTCCTGCCGCTTGGACAGTTCCGCCTCGCGGCGCTGCAGTTTGCCTGCCGCTTCGGCGGCCATTAGCGCTTTGTCCTCCGGCGTCAGGGTATACCCCTTCGCTTTCCACGTGAGCTCCTCACCGGTCTTGTTGTTTTTGATATAGCCGGCTGGGTGGCCATCAAGGTGCCCGACGTAGAAGCCGGACCCAGATTTTTCGGTGAATTTCTCCCCTTCGACGGTGATGCGTTGCTTGGTACCGTCCATGATCGGATGGTCACCGCTGAGGATGCACCCGGCCGACTTGAGCGCCTCCGCGAATTCCTCTCGCGGCGTCATCGCTGGCCCCTGCTGCGCCGGGACGTTGTCGGGCTTCCACTTCGCCAGCTTGACCATATCGGCTTTAGGTCCCGCGTACCAAGACTTCGCGGCTTTATCCCATTCGGCGCCGGCGGCCTTCGCCTGCGCGCGTTCGCCGTAAGGCACGGCCAGATATTGGCGGCCCTCAGCGAGGCTTGGTGTGTCGACGGTGTCGGTGGTGGCCGTCGCCGTTTGCGGCGCACCAGCGGGCGTTTGGGGCGCTTGCCGCTCCCATTTGGCGAAGGGGGTTGGATCAATCCCGGACGGCACATACCAAGACTGTTCCAGACGGTCCCATTTCGCGCCTAACGCCTTTGCCTCCTCCTTCTGCTTATAAGGCACGTCGATCAGCAGCTTGTCTCCTGGCGCCGCCGACGCGGCCTGATTCTGCTGCGTCTTTCTGCTTTCCTCGATCGCGATCCGGCGCTGCAAGTCTTCGTCGTTGGTGGTGGCGATGAACTCGGAATTTTTTCGAAGCTCGCGTGCCGCTGTGATGTCCTCGTCGGTGCTGTCCGGATCGCGCCGGACGCGTTCCTCATGGATGCGCGCCAGCTTGGCCGCCTTTTCGTGCTCGTTAACCGTCGAATGAGCATCGATCAGCAAAAGGCGGTCCGCAAGCCGGGTGGCCTCCTGCTCGGTGGGCGCGGATGCCACCATCGCGAAGCCGCCGTCGACATGCTGGGCGAACACTCCCCACGCTTCAGGCTTGACGTTCTTCGGCAGATTGGTGGTGAAAATCGCTTCGCCATCCACTATTTCGGTTCCATAGCCCTCCACGCGCGCGCGGCCGTTCCAATCCAGCGGCAGCACAAAGCCAAGCGCGTCCTCCGCTGCCTGCGAAAAATCGTCGGCGTTCGGCGTCGGCTCGCGTCCGTCGGCTTGGCCGGTGAGCATGCCCAGACGGGCGGCTACGACCGGCGCATCGACCAGGCGTTGGGCACTCGCTGTTATCGCCGCATCGATGCAGTCGCTGAGCAACGTCGTATTGGACGGTAGCGCGTGCCTTTGCCAAAAGGGGTTCTCTTCCCCGAATGGCCGCATGGTGGTCAGCACTTCCTGCATCCGTTCAATTTGCGGTACGCTCGCGTGGTCCAAGGCGCGCATCAGTGAACCTTGCACGGCGCGATCCAGTACCCATGCTTCGGCGCGTAGCGCGCCCGAGATTTCCCCACCACCTTCGTGTAGCACGCCCATGTCAACCTCCATCGAATCCTGCACGGACGGCGCCGATGCCTGGCCGGCCCGCGCGGCATACTGCTGCCCCTGTTGTATCGATTCGTCCTGGACCAACTGCTTTTCCAGCCCAAGCACGTAGCCCTGGATCTTCTCGGCTTCCGCCGCCGCGCGGAAGATCTCCATCGGATCGTTGCGCAGCACCTTGATCCACGATTCGACATAGGCGGCGTGCTGCTTCGGATCGTGGCCTATGCCTATTTCGTCGCCGAGGATCATGCTCGCGATTTCCGCGCGCAGTTCTTCCTTGGCATAGGCTTCGCTACCGAATGGATGCGTGATGTCGCGCGCCAGCCGCGACTCGTGGCCGGTCCAGTGACCCAATTCGTGGAGGGCCGTTGCGTAGTAGTTGTCCGCAGTCGGGAAGCGGGTTTTCTCCGGTAGGTGAATGCTGTCGGTGGCCGACCGGTAGAACGCTCGGTCGTGTTCCCCGTTCTGGATGGCGGCACCGGAGGCATGCAGGATTTGTTCTGCGCGTTCGTTCGCGTCCCAGGTTTGCTGCATGCGCTCCCGCTGCGGCATACCGTCGATCTGCTCCGCGTTGAATACCGTGGCGATGAATACTCGCGGTCGCTCCAGCGGTACCGTCTCGGTGATCGGCGCGCCTCTTGCATCCAGTACTGGTTTGCCGGCCGTGTCCTTTACTACCTGGTCCTCGCTGAACTTCCAGTACTGGATGGGCGTACCCGTCTCGCCCTTGCGCACCTGCGCATCCATGGCGGACGCCTGTTTGTAGGTCATCCAGCGTGGATCTTCGCGCCCTTCGCTCATCAGTTGAAGGGCGTTGATGCCCTTGTAGCGATTGCCGGTCGTCGGGTTGAACGGCATGTTGGCGCCGGTCTCTCCCGGCTCCCATGGTTTTTGCCAGGGCGCGGTACCTTCCCGTAGCTGCTCGACCAGCTTTTCAGCGACGGTCTCGGCAAACGATTTTTTTTCGTTGTTCATGTCATGTCCTCCGCAATGGTTGGCGACCCGCTACGCGGCCGGCCAGAAAGCGATGGCCGCAACATGCGGAGCGTCGTGGATGCTGTCCAGCGCATCGGCCTCGGATAAAGCGTCTTCCTTGAATGCGCCGGCGAGTTCCGCCTCGTCCGGATCAAACTCAGCTTGGTATCCCGGCGTATGGGAATCGACCAGCTTGACCGTCACCAGGTCAATGGTGTCCAACGCAAGGTCGGCCGAGATTTGTAGTTGACGGTCGTCGTCGAGAGGGATGATGGTTGCGGATTCGTGCTCGTTCATGCTGTTCTCCTTAAAAAGTGGATCTGGTGGTGGCCTTGATGTTGGCCATGCGGTGCTTGGCTTTGTCATTGGGGGCGTCATGTTTATTTTTTTTGTCCTCCTTACCATGTCATGACCGGCACGATGACGGTCTTGATTTGCGCGCGGTTGACCGGCCCGAAGTAGCGGCCATCGAACGATGTGCCGCTGCGGTCCGACATCAGCAGGAGCTCGGAATTACCGATGACGAAATTGGCCGACTGGTAGCGCGGTAGAGGCCTCCCGGCTTTATCTTTGTTCATCGGGGCACTGAAAGGCAGTAGCGTACCGTTCACGCTCACCCCAGTATCTGAAATGACCACGGTGTCGTCTTTTACCGCCAAGATTTTCTTCATCATGTAACCGTAGTCGCCCGGGCAGAACCCCGAGGACAGATAGCCGCGCGATCTTGCTTCGGCGATGACGCCGACTTGGGGAGGGCAGAAAAGCACATACGCACCTTTCGACAAAGGCAGGCTGCTGGTCCAGTACAGACCTAGCGGGATGCTCGGGCTGGTGTTGATACGAACGCCGATGGCGTAGCAAAGCGCCGCCATGGCGATCATCCAGGTTCCGGTGATCGTGGTGGCGACGACGATTTTCTGCGCCAGTTTCATATCGTGACCCTTTCGATCTTTGACGGCGCAACCCGTAACTGATCGCTCTTGCCTGGCGCGGCGATAGCTGCGCGTGAGGTGAATATCCGGTCCTTGAAGTACAGCGGTTGCCTGCCGTAGATCGCCGGGAAGCCTGCGACGTACACCACCATGTCTCCCGGTTCGACGATCAACTCGCCCTGTTTTTTCGGCCCAGGCATGCGCAGGCATTCGTCCGGAGTGAGTAGCGGACGTTGTACCTCTTGGATCGTGCGCGAGACCTGTCCGAGCAGGGCGCTGGTGCGCTTGCCGCTGGTGGTAATGTTTTCCTTCGCCACCGTAGTCGTCCCGGTGAACTTCGAGATGTGTTCAGCGGTCTCCAATCGATTTGGAGGAAAGGCATTCTGTATATGACAGTTCGAGGTGATCGTCTCGTCCGGGCCGTAACCTGTTTCACGGCTGCGAAGTTGGTTGATGTCCTGGCAGATCAAGTAAAACTTGATGCCGTAGCTCGCGACGAAGGCCAGCGATTCCTGCAGGATTTCTAGTTTGCCGAGACTCGGGAACTCGTCAATCATCCCGAGGAGGCGATGCCTATAGTTCTTTTTCGATTTCACGTGGATTCCTGCGGCTTGATCGAAGCCCGCCTTTGCCAATAAGCGGCGCCACCAAGGCATGCCTGAGACGACCCGCTCGAACTCCATCTTGTCGGCCAGCAGGCGCACGCTCATATTGATCACGATACGCACCAATGGACGCAGGCGCGCCTTGTCGTTCGGGTAGGTGACGATGTACAGGCTGACCGGCTTCTCGTGATTCATCAGGTCGGAGATGCGGAAGTTTGACGTGCCCACGTTGTGCGCGACAATCGGGTCGCGATATAGGGCAAGGTAGGATTTGGCTGTGGACAGTACCGAACCAGCTTCCTCTTCCGGCCTGTCCATCATGTCGCGCGCGGAGGCGCCGACCACTGGGTGATTCTGGCCGTCGACGTGTCCGTAGGTCGCCATTTCCATCCACAGTTCGGCCACGCCGCGGCCGGGATCAGCCAGCAAGTGGTCAACGTATGGAAGCGATGCCGGCGTGCCTTCATTTTTCCGCTTGTAAAGCGCGTGCAGGATGACGCCGACCAGGAGTGCCTGGCTGGTTTTTTGCCAATGGGTTTCAAGCCCTTTTCCATCCGGATCGACGATCAGCATGGCGAGATTCTGCACATCGCCCACTTCACTGCCTGTGCCAACCCGGCATTCGTCCAGAGGGTTCCATTGCACGTCGCAATCCGGGCTGGCCGGTTCGAAGCGCAGCACCTTGTTTCTGGCATGCTTTTGGCGCCATCCAGCCGTCATCGCCCACAGCTCGCCTTTGAGATCCGCGATGATGGCGCTTGCCGGCCATGACAGCAGGGTAGGGATTACCAGGCCTAAGCCTTTACCCGAGCGGGTCGGCGCGTACGTCAGCACGTGCTCCGGGCCGTCGTGGCGCAGGTAGTGCTGCTTTCCTTGCTTGTCGATCCAGGCGCCGACATACACGCCTCTACTGACACTTGGCTTGAAGCCGCGCAGGAACTCATGCCATTGTCGAGGGCGCGGAAGGAGGCCTGATCTCTCGATGTCCTGCTGGTTCGCCCACCGCGCGGAACCATGCAGATACTCGTCCACTTTCGACGTGTTGACCCTAATTAGCTTGGCGACCATGAGGGCGATCAGGCCAACGGCGGCCACGCTGACGCCGATGCTTCCGGCGCTGATGAAATCATCCGGATATTGTTTATACCATTTCGCGGCCCACTGGACGATCGCCCATGGCGCATACACCTGGCTTCTGTGGACGCCTAGCGCCGCCTGGAAGTTCATTTGGTAGGCGAAGAACTGCGTCGCCGCCTGTAGGCCGGCGCAGAGCGTTAGAATCGTAAGAGCCGGTATGGCGATACCCGTTCGTGACTTTCGTCCCCGCACTTGAGGGCCAACAGCATTGTTGAAGCGGTCTTTCATCTCGTCCGTCCTTTCGTTTTAATCGCGCCCTTGGATGTAAACACCAACTGCTGTCCTACGACCAGGCGCTTGAGTCGTAAGGCGGTCGCGTCGTCAATTGGTAAAACCATGATTTCGTCGCCCACCGCGAGCAGCGCCAGCGCCTGTCCTTCAATCTGACGCGAGCCGACGTAGCGGGCGGCTTCTTCGGCTACAGATTCAAATCTGGTGTGCTTTGGGATGGCGAGACCTCTGGCGCGCTTGGCCTCGCGTTCTGCGATGTACTTGTCGGCCGCCGACTGCCCCGGCGAATCGCTTACCGATTTCACCGGCATTGGCGTTGGAGATGCATCGTGATTTATTGATGAGTGAATGGCGTGCGGCGTAGTTTGTTCTCCAGCGGAGGCCCCGCCGATCATGATCGTACCCAACTGGGAAAGATGGCGCAGTCGCTCCTTGCTGGCCGGCGGTGGTGCGGAACCGGTCCTAGCCACGTTCGGTTTTACCGCCCTTGCACTAGCAGCAGGTACGGCGTCGCCGCTGTGGATTGGAACGTTGGCGTTATCGCTTAATACTCGTCCTGGCCTATGAATATGCCGTCGCACGCCGTGATTTGGTTTTGATCCTTTGTGCTCCACGTGACCAGGTACATGACCCGGCAGTAGCACTTCACCTCGATTTGTGACGTGAACCACACCGAGTTCCGACAGGTCTCGCAAACCGTGGTGGGCCTGGGGCGGCGCTGTCTTTCCAGCGCTTCGAGCGTGGGGCTTACCACCGTTGGCGCCTCGCTGGACGGATTCCGTGCCGGCGGTGCTGGCTCTTGCTGCCCGGGAGGCCTCCGCCTGTCTAGCGTTTCCATGGCGGCTTCGATCCGGTCTTCTTCTGACGGTGTCGCCTTGATTGTTTGCGAAGTTTCCATGTTTTCTCTCCTTGTTTTTTAATGATTGATCTAATTGTTGCCGGCGGCTTTCCAGTGCATCGTCACTGAAGCGCACGGAAAGGTTCGCTGCCACCGCCGCATGGACAATCCGCTTCTTGAATGCGGCTGAACCGTTGACAGTGATGCAGCCGCCAAAGCGCTTCATCGCCATCCGCAATGCGGCTTCCAGGCCGGCTTGGTCCGCGCCGCGGGACACCTTGAGCTTTTCGCCATCGTCGCGAATGGCGCTGGCGCCGAAGCGATAAATGATCGTGCCGTTCTTGGTGATGCTGTCGGGGCTCTGACTGGTCGTTTTCCCCTTGGCCGTAGTCGTGCCGCCCACGGTGTTGCCTTCCAGTCCGGTGGCCGGATCGCGGAGACGCAGCGCCGCCAGCGCTTGCGGGTCGCCTGCGGTGGCCTCCCGGCGTAGCCAATCAGCCCATGCGCGCCGCTGGTACCGCTCGTATATTTCCTGCCGCTCTTTAATGTATTGTTGGTTGATCGCGGCAATCTCGTCGCGCAAGGAATTGCTTGTGGCGGCGTACATCAGTTTTTTGGCTATCCTTGGCGCGCTCAGCAGTTTGATCGCCGCGCGTTTCAGTCTGCCGGTACGCTTCGCGTCTTCGATCAAACGCTTCTTCCGCGCGACGGCCTTGCTCCATTCGGCGGCTCTGCCTGTGATGGCGAATTGCTGGTCGACTTTGTAGCGTGCATACAGTTCAGTGGTGTCGGCTGAGGAGCGCATGGGCTTTTTCCCATAGCGCTTGCCTGGCGGGATGTTCTGTGGCTGATCCTGGGCGGGTTCGAAGCCGCCGAGGCGATTCTCCAGTTTGGACTTGGAGAGGCTGCGGTGAACTGAACTCGCTTTGACGCTGATGCCGTTTTCGGATGTGATGACCAGGCCGTTCGCGCGCTCGTGCATTGTCAAACCGTGCTCGCGCATAACTTGGTGCATTCCGTCCCATGACTGCGCCTGCTGCATCTGCTCCGCGCATTCGCGTTTTATCCAGCCGAGCAGACTCTCGACCGCCGCGTTGTGTTCCATGTCGGAGGCGCGGTTTTCGCTGTGAACCTTGTCTGCCTTGTGGTTGTCCCGCTCAAGGCCGTAGTCCTTTTCGAGTCTCTCGCACAACTGCCCGAGTGTGTGATAGGCGTTGAACGGTTCGTGAATGGTTCGACGAACAGGATGGATTTTGTTGATGGCGATGTGCATGTGTAGATTGTCGGTATCATGGTGCACGACACTGACTCGCTGGTGGCCATTGAATCCCAGGCCATTGCTCAAGCGCTCTTCGATGGCGCGCAACGTGGCGTCGTCCGGGGTTTCGTTGGCGCGGAAACTAACGATCAGGTGATAGGTCTTGTCGGCCGTCGCGCGAGTGTTCTGTGCCTGGGTGTTCAGAATTTCGAGTACGGCGATCTCCACCTGGTCAGCTTGGCAATTTGTGATGCACACAAGTCCGACGCGCTCGTCCTTGCCTTGGGGGCCGGTGAGGTACTTGACCAGCCCCGCAAAGTCACTGCTCTGCGCGGAGTTCATCGGGACGTGTTTGGCGATCATGGTCTTCGCTCAAAAATTTTAGCCGCTAAAATTCCAGCGCTCGGCTTTCGGGATCACGACCAAGCGCATTACGCCTTGCATCGATTCCTGCGTGGATTCGATTTTTGAAAGGAGGGCGCGTATCGTGCTCTCGCCGAACGCTTCAGTACGCACATCGTCGGTCAGCCAGAGCTTGAGTAGGCCGCCGAGGCGGCCCAGGTCGCCGTTGATACGCGCCAGTTCCTCGACTTGGCGATGGTCCAAGATTCCCCGGACCTTGTAGCCGAGCCCCACAGTCAACAGGTAGGACGACATGCTCCTGTTCGACGCGGCGGCCAGACTTTGCAATTGCGCGCGCTCGTCGGGGAGGCAGTAAACCTTGACCGGCAGGGTGTTTTTTCTCGTCGTGTTTTTCATCGCATCACCATGAACTTGGCGGCGGCAGCCGCTTGGCCTCGCAGAGCAGGACCCCGTTGAGCACAAAGTGCGAATAAGGGGGAGTGAAGTAGGCACGCCCCCTTGGGGGTGGGCCTACTTCACCTATCCTGCCCGCCTCTGCGAGTCGATTACTCCACGACAGTTTACGACTGCGATTTCGATTAAACCTCGTTTAGATCAATGTTTGATCACGTTTGACACCGGATATATCGAAAAAAAAAGCGGCGCGGCCTATACTTGAATCTCACCGGCACTCCAGGAGAAGCTGCTATTTTTGCTAATGAATTTTGGCGACGATCAACATGCAGAAGAGTTATCCGAATCAGCTTGCTGACTGGGTCGAGCGACGGCCATCAAGCAAGAAGGAACTGAACCATGTCGCGTTCCTCGCCATACGCGAGGATGTTCAGGCCGCTATCGATGTGGGATTTCAACCGAAGACGATTTGGAAGAACATGCGCGAGAGCGGACGGATCGTTTTCGGATACGATGCCTTTCTGCAATATGTGAGGCGCTATACGGATTGGGTTGGTCCGAGATCGGCCGGGGTGCGTTCCGTGAAACCGCTGCGGTCCGCGACTAAACAGGTGGTCGCGGTTCAGAAGCCTGAAGCAAGTCAACCGAAGGGCGGCAGCGCCATACCTGGTTTTACATTTAACTCAGCACCAAGGAAGGAGGACTTACTGTAATGTCTAAAATCCATGTGATCCTACAAGGGAAGGGCGGTGTCGGAAAGTCGGTCGCTGCAGCGTTTCTCGCCCAGTACAAAGGGGCGCGAGGGCAGCAGACGTTATGCATATGCACCGATCCGGTCAATGCGACCTTCCACGGTTACAAAGCGCTGAACGTTCAGCGCGTTCAGATCATGGCGGACGACGAGATCGATCCGCGTAGTTTTGACCTCCTCATTGAGCTGATCGCTGCGTCCAAGACCGATGTAATCATCGACAACGGCGCCAGTTCTTTCGTCCCGATGTCTCACTTCCTGATCAGCAATCATGTGCCCAAGCTGCTGGCCGATATGGGGCATGAGCTCATTGTTCACACCGTTATTACGGGCGGACAGGCATTGCTCGATACAGTGAGTGGCTTCGCGCAGGTGGTTAATCAGTTTCCTGTCGAAACACAATTTGTCGTCTGGCTGAATCCCTACTGGGGCCCCATCGAACACGAGGGGAGGGGGTTCGAGCAACTGAAGGCTTACGCCATGAATAAAGAGCGGGTGTCGGCAATCATCCAGATTCCTGTGCTAAAGAAAGAGACGTACGGTCGCGACTTAGGCGAAATGCTGCAAGCGCGGCTGACGTTCGATGAGGCGCTGGCGCAGAGTTCGCTGACGATCATGACGCGGCAGCGCCTCAAGATCATCAAGGACCATGTGTATGGCCAACTCGAGAGCGCGGCGGTGCTGTGATGGACGATCATCAGCAGATTGAGGAGATCATTCGGGAAATCGCCGCTAAGCACGGGGTCGCGGTTTCTCGTGATGATCCGATTCTGATTTTACAGACGATCAACAACCGGCTGCTGCTGGACAGCGCAAAGGCTCAACAGGCGCTGCTCGACAAGTACAAGGAAGAGCTTGAGGCAGTGGCGTCCCGCTGGGGGAGTGACGCCAAAGAAAAAGCTGAGCGCATCCTGAATTTGTCACTCAGTGCGAGCAAGGACATGGTGAGTCAGGTTGTTGAGGAAGCAGGAAGGATAACCGCTGCAGCTATGGCGGACACTATCGACTCTTCCTTGAAAGCCATTAGAGACTCCGTCCAAGATGCGCATCGGCTTGCCATATTGAACGTGATAGCCGCATGCATTACTGCATGCGCGGCTGCCATCGCGCTGTGGGCAGTGCTCTAAGTGGAAATTCACATAATAGCGAAAAGACCAGGGCTTCTTTATGAAATTCCACGACCCAATTTAATTGAGGCGGGGGATACCTGTGCTTTACCGTTGACATATCGCACATTGGAATTCACTCCGACTTCAGGTACTTTGCTGAAGTCAGAAGGGGAATGTTTAATGAAGTTTTTGCCCACCTGTTGGTAGACGCTGGACCTATCGATATAGACGATTGGACCATCGTAGCGTTTGCTCTTGTCGGGCGCAGTTGCGAGGTGAATGTTATAAATGCCAGGCTTAACGTTGCCGGCTTTTTCGACTTTCTCAGTTTGCCATTGCCCGCCCTGTTCGCTTTGGACAAGGCGTTGCCCGTTCATAACTAGGAGACGTTGCTTCATCGGGACGCTGCCTTCGCACTGTTAACTATCGTATAACCTCCATGATGTCACAGTTCAAGTGCTTCCTTCAATGAGCGCGATGAGTTTTACGTCTGCGAGTCTGCTCTCTTCTTCCTGGCCGTCGTCTTCGTACTTCAACCATGCCAGTCCAACGGCGCTTGGTCTACGTCGCAGATTCAACCGAGCCGGGCGTCCGCGGTGCTCTACGAGAATGATGGCTCTTCCGAGCTTGCCCGAATCTGGAGGCTCGCTATCCGTTGCTCCATCAATCAGCTCCATCGGACTGTTCAGCGCGCCCGAGTTGGGTGCATCTTCCTGTTGATCGTCGTTCGAATTTTGAGCGTCGGTGAGTTTCTGCTCTAAGAATTCTCGAAGCAGTTTGACTCCGCCGCGGGTGACTTCTTGTTGGACATCGTCGAGCCAGTTCGTGACCTCAGAAGGGTGTTTCTTGTACGCTGTCACAAGTTCGTTCACCACCGTAACGTCGCTCACTCTGCCTGAGTTGAATACGCTGGCGAGTGGTAGGGGCAAATTTAGCAGGGTAGCGTGCTGAGAAACGAACGCTGCAGATTTACCAATTGACTTCGCGATGTCACTTTTTTTCATTCCCTTCGCCAACTCACGACCTATCCATTCCGCGATCTCACGCGGTGTCAGTTCATTGCGCTGAAGGTTCTCTATGACCTGGTCGACCTCGTTGTAGTCGTTGTCGATGAACGAGGGAATGGCGGTCAGCCCTTTTATTTTTGAAGCGCGATACCTGCGATGCCCATGGTTGATGATGTAGCGGCCGGGCGTTTCACTATCGCGTAAGGAAATGGGGGACTTGGGACCTTTCGGGCCGAAGGAGGCTGCCAATTCGCCGATGCTTTGTGCCGAGAAGCCCGGATTGCTATTGGAGCGTGGCTGGTTGGGGTCTTCATCGATCAGCTCCATCGCTATCAATAGCGGCCCGCCGCCATTGCTGGTTACAGCAGCGAGACTATTCTCGCGTAGCGCTCTGACAGGCCTTGGCTTCGTAACCAATTAAGATCCCTTTCTTCTTCTGCTTTCGCGACCTTCTAGGCGGCTATGCACCGCCTCAGCCCATAGTCATCGCAGTCACAGGCCTGGGCAAAATCGTGATCACCTAGCTTCCTTTAGGATGCCTGGCGATAAAACGAGAGTGTAGCGAAAAAGGAGAAAGAGCGGAAAAATTTTAGCCGCTAAATGGTAGGAGGGCAGTATTGAATGGAGCCAGCCCTAGAGACCTCTTGGTTTGTAGGTTGCTACAAAGTATGTCAATGCTGTTAGCACTGCGAAATGTATGCCGAAGGTAAGGCAGCCGCGAAAGGGCGCATCGTCCCAATGGTATATGGCGATGAGAAATTGCACGAGGCAATCGAGAGCTAAGACCTTGCGAAGGATCGGCCATAGCACGACTAATACCACCCACCCTACCCTGATGCCCAGGAGGCTAGGCGCTCGTTGGATCGTAGATGGTTGCTCGGCCTGAGCAGATGTCTGCGTGCTCGCGACTGAGGTTTCTTTTCTGATGGTAGGAAATCTAATGATAGTCATGGTTAACCTCGACAAACGATGCGCTCCCCACCTACGATACTGCCAGCATCGGTTTCACAAATGATAATTTGACCTACTTTTGATTTAGATATATTGATCGCAATTTGCTGATTATTGGCGCGCGTTGATCCAGCCAACACACTGAATTCTAGGCCTCGTAAGACGCTTGGTTGGAAGACGCCGGCTGTCGCCGAAGAAAAACTTAACATAGTGTCCGGGATGGGTTGACCACTACACTTCATTGAGGCGGCGACGTAAGGACCGAATGCTCCAAAGGTTGAAACGTTGAACTGTGGATCTTTTTGGCTGAAGTCGCGCACCACAATGAAATTTCCGTTGTCGTATAACCCATCCGTCGATAATTCTCATACCTCAATCCCTCCGTTGAGAAATTTGCAAACAAATATGATTTTCGCTATGGCTCAGCAAGAAGGATGAAAGCGACAGTGCGCTATTTGCAATTTTTATTTGCATAAATACATTTATTATTGCTTAATGGTAGGCTTACACCGCTCACCCGTATATAAGAGGCAACATGTTCCCCGCTCTAAGCATCGTTAAACCGCATTACGTCGCGCCAGGCATTGTCCTTATCTGCTTAGCGATCCTAATGACGATGTACTGGTGGCGCTATCGTCGGCCCGCCGGCAAACTTCAACGGCTCATGCGCGGCGTCACGCAACAAGTGGTAGATATCAAAGCCATAGCCGTCTCCGGCCAGCGTGAAGCGTTGCGAGCCGTGTTCGACACGACGCCACTTGAGCACAGCTGGTTGGAGTTTGCCGAAACTTTGCACGACCAACATGAAACGATCGACCGAGAATTGCACCTCGCTCGAATTCGGGCGACGGCATCGTCATCTTACTTTTTCAGTCATCAAAAAATTATTGAGACGCCACTCCGCACAGAGTACTTCAAACACTTGCCCGGTATTTTGACGGGCATCGGAATTATTGGGACCTTTTTCGGATTAATGCTGGGCCTGTCGCACTTTGACGCCAGTGACCCAGCCACAGTCCAGGAAAGCGTGGCCACGCTCTTGAAGGACGTGCGCTATGCATTCGCCGGCTCGCTTTGCGCCATTGTTTCCGCAATGGTCATAACCCATTCCGAAAAGGAGCAGCTCAGGCGATGTCTCGCGGCGCTCGAAAAGCTCACTGACGCGATTGACCGCATTTTTGACGCCGGAGTGAGCGAGGAGTATTTGGCCTTGTTGGTGCGGCATACTCAAGAGAGCTCGGTCCAGACGCGCATGCTCAAGGACAGCTTAGTCACGGACCTGCGTGAAATGCTGACTAATTTGGTCGAGAGCCAAGTACGCGAAAACATCAAGCTAGCCGATGTTTTAAGCGCGTCATACAAGGAGTCTGGACAGAATATGGCGCACGATATCAGCGCCGCGATCGAGACAAGTCTTCGGGGGCCGCTCGATCAAATTGCCAACTCCGTGTCCCTAGCCGCCGGAGACCAGAGCGGCAAAGTGCAATCGCTGTTGCAAGATATCCTGGTCGCATTCATGGCCAAACTCGAGAACACCTTCGGCAATCAGTTCACAGGCATGCAAGACATGTTGCAGCAATCGATCACGAGCATGCAGCAAATGCAAGGCATGTTCGCCAGCTTGGTGCACGATATGCGACTCGCGGGGGAATCCTCAGGCCAGGCAGTGCAGGAACAGTTGTCACGCACGCTCGCAGACCTGCATGCCAGCCAAAGCACGATGCAAAGCACAATGAACGAAATGATCAATGGACTGCGAGCTGCTGTCGAGAGTATCGGAAGTCAGGGCGTGCAGGCGGGTAGCCGCATGGGCGAACAGATCGAACGCATTTTTGCCGAAAGCGAAGCACGCCAGCAAATCATGGCGAGCCAAATGCAGTCCTTTGTCGACAGCCTGCGCGATAGCGTCGGCAAAGGCCAGCAGGACACCATGCAATCCATTTCCGAGTCGGTCAATCATTTGGGCTCGCAACTGCAATCGGTTTTAAACGACTTTGAATCAAAGCGCAGTTCGATGGATGATGCTGCCGAAAAAACGCTCGGCGCGCAACAAGAAAAGATGTCGCTCGCCTTAGGACAAATGCACGACAGCCAATCGCTGATGCAGGCTTCCATGAACGAGATGATGGCAGGCCTTCAAAACGCTGTCATCAACATCGGCGATCAGGGCGCTCAGGCAGGCGCCCTGATGGGAAAGGAAATGGAGCGACAACATTCTGCAAGCGCGGAGCGGCAAGAGGCGCTGACGGCTCAATTTGACAGTTTCCTGCGCGCCGTTCAGGACAACGTTGCTCAGGGGCAGAACGACTCTATGAAGTCGATATCGGCGACAGTCGGCGAGCTTGGCGAACGCTTGCGTGATGTGATCGGCATGTTTGAGAAAAATAGGCAAACAATGGACGCGGGATCGCATGCCGCGCAGCAGCAAGTCCATGCGGCCACCCGTGCACTGGTTGAGGAGCTCAGTGTCCAGGTCAAGGCCCTGTTACAGTCACTCAACCAAGGCCATGAAGCGACGCGCCAAACCATCCGTCAACTAGGCGACCAGACTGAGCGCACGACGGTCGGCATGCAAATCGGCGCGGACAAGATCAATGCTGCTGCCGGCCAGTTTTCGGCGGCAGGCCAAGAAATTGCAACTATTACCAGTTCCACCGCGACTTTAGCTGTCCAGTTGCAAGGCAGCGCCGGCGCGCTCAGCACCGCCTCGGGCGAATTGTCCAAAGTGCTGGATGACTACAGGGTGCAGCGTGATGGCATGCACCGGTCAATCGCTATTATCGAGTCTATGGTTGCCAATGCCCAGTCCGAAAGCGGCCTGCGCGGTCAAGTCTTGCAGGACCTGAAGTCGATGAACGAACGAATGCACGACATGAACACGGAAGCGCAGGGCTATCTGGAACAGGTTACAGAGGTGTTAGGGCGCTCATTCGATGGCTTCGGAAACGGTCTCGAAAAGAGCCTCGCGCGTGCATTGGGCAGTTTCGATGCAGAACTGGATAAAGCGATTAAGGCACTGGGCGGGGGCGTGCAGGACTTGTCCGAAAATCTCGATACCCTGAGCGACATGGTCGAGAAGACGACTCGCGTACACCGCGCTGACTAGGATAATGCCATGAATGGTTTTTCCTCCTCCCCGCCCCAACGCAGCCGTGATGAAGGAGAGCGGCCGTTTTGGATTTCGTACGCGGACTTGATGACAGCGCTCATGGTGTTGTTCTTGGTGGTCATGGTCGCTTCGCTAGTGTCGGTGACCCAGCAGATTAATATCGGCAATGCAGGGGCCAAGGAACGGGCCCGGGACATCGCCGAGCTATGCCGCGTTCTCGCCACCAAGGCCAAGGCGGCAAACGATGACATCGTTGTCGACTGCAATGACAACCGTATCAACTTCGGTCCGGCCGGACGCTTCGGACATAATGATTACCGTCTTGAGAGCCAAGGGAAGCTTGCTTTGCAGACCATTGTCCCCTTAGTCTTGGAAGCGGCCGAAAGTGCTGAAGGCAAGAAATGGCTTAAACAGATCCTCATCGAAGGATCGACCGACACGGACGGCTCCTACTTGTACAACCTCCACTTGAGCCTGCAACGATCGGAGTGGGTTATGTGTTCCATGCTCGCCAACAAGGCTAATCCCGATAAAGCGCTGACTCCGGTGCAGCAAAAATTGGTGCGGGAATTGTTCCTGGCCGGGGGGGGTGTCGTTTAACAACGCCAAGGAGAGTAAAGAAGCCAGTCGCCGTATAGAGTTACGAATGCAGTTCTACGGCCTAAAAGATGACAGGATGGCGCAGCCACTGCCTGTGTTCGACATCACCAAAGAAGAAGTATGTCAGGTCCGATGAACCCGCTGCGCGATCTCGCGGCAGCGCTTGAGGCGCGCCTGACAGTCAGTTTGCATCGATTCAGCGTTGGCGCCGATCGCTGCGTGCTAACCTTGCCGCAACCGATCCGCTTGGCGGAACGTGCAGAGTCGATACACCGCCTATTTGATGAAGGCGCGCCACCCGAACCGCCAAGCCAAGCCCGCATCAACGCCATTGCCCGTTTGAGGGCGGCCGACAAAGCCATCACCCGAAAGGAATGGCATTTGATCGTGTGGGGGCTTTGCGATGAATGCGGGCGTGCTGGGATGCCACTTAATGACCACACACTCTTTGCCAAGGTAATGCAATACGTCGACCATGAAACGACAACAGGCATCAGCCGCAAAGTTTGGTTCGGTTTGTTGCACAGCTACTTCGCTTGCCCAGATGCGATACCGAAGAAAAATCCCAACTGGCTGGAACTACGGTCGAAACTTGCACTCACCATGCCCGCATTGCTGCAACGCCAGCTTCGTCCGAAAAGCTGGGGGCTGGCGCTGACCCGGCATGCCGATCTCCTTACAGATCAGGCAGGTGTACGATTGGCACAGGCATTGGCCAACAACGATCAAGCGTTGCAAGCCGACGTGGGCACCTACCTGCCGGTTCCTGAAGCAAGCTGGTTATGGCGTGATGTAATCGAACAGCGGCTGACTATGCTTGCCTCGACGAGCGATGAACAATTCAAGCTTGCCATTCCCGGATTACTGGACTTGAGCACGCGTCACGCCATGCAGGGAGACCGCATACTCGCAGCCGTGTTGACGCGTTACGCTGACTCTACGTTCCATAAGGAGGCCCATGCCCAGCTCAAGCAGATCGCGCTGGAGCGTTGGCAAAATCCTCAGGTACGCACAGCAAACCGCTGGAGCTTGGTCGAGGATGATGTGCGAAAAATGGTGTTGCAATGGTTTGCCAAAGCGGACCTCGAACACTTCTTTAGCTTGCTGCAGGGCGACGGTGATGTCGACGATGCGCGCTTGCGCTACTGGCTGCGGTTTGTTGAGCAAATCAGTTATACCCGGATTGTCATGGGCCAGGACGCGTTCATGAACCCAAGCACGGATTTCGTCGACTTCCGTAAAAAAAATAAGGGGCGTTTTAGCCGCCTCAGCAGCCCTGTCACCAGCAACAACGCCTTCATCATGCAAATCGGCGATTATAATTTTGTTGAGTTTTCAGGGACTGGGAATGCATGCTATGTCTACGCACAACGGAATTTGCCCTTCAATCCGGAACTGGCGCACTTTAGCATCCTTGACCTCAAAAACAAACCGAAAGCGACCACACGGATACTCCATAACGGGGCGTGGGAGTACCGCGCAGATCTCGACCTTGCCAGGCTTGGATTGGCCGCTGGTCAAGCAAGTCGTAGCATCATCAAACGAAACGGGCCACGCGCGCTGCCGCCCCTGCCGACGCCCATCGCTACCGCCACTATGCCGCTCCCCAACTTGCCGGCACCAGCGTCGCGTGAGAACGCTAGTCCTTCTGGCCTACCGAGCAATGTTGATCCGATACCGCCCCAAGCGATGCCTGCCGCCCAATGGCCCTCACCCACCGGACGGCTGATAGCACGACCATTAATACCTCCTCCTATTGCTAGTCCGGCTGACACATCCCCCATTATCAGGAGCCAAGAACGCGGCGATAAAATCGAGCAAGCCATACGTGGCGCGTCCGTGTTAGCCATCCGCCACAACTTTCCGAGAGAAGACCGGCGTTCCCAAGGCGGCGCCTTCTGGTTGATCTGTGATGGAAAGGACCAAGATGTGCGGCGCCAGCTCATCCAACTCGGCTTTAGCTTTGCGCCACATCGCGGCTTCTGGATCAAGTAATCCTCGCTTGGCCAAATTGTCACACTTAAAACGACGAGCCCTACATGATCAATTCATTTTTCACCCGGCGACCCGGTGCGGCGGTCAACGCGAAACCGGCATCGAGCGTCAATTTCAGAGCGAGCGATGTGGGTGTGCACTTCCCGCCGGTGTCGGACTCGAGCCTACTCATTGTCTCCGGTCAAGCAAGGCAGCAGGCAGCCTACCTGCTTCAATTGGTGGAAGAAGGATATCTGCGGGTGCAGGCGAGCGATGTGCTTCTACCCTGGGAGCAGTTTTTCTCGCTAAGCAACGATCTCGACCATCTCGCCAGCATGCCACTGCTTGGACTACCTCCAGAACTGGTAATTCGTCCTCAGCTGTCGAGCTTCGGCAGCTTGGCAGATCCGGACTTTCAGGTAGTCGTATCAGGCTGGCGACTGCCGGATGGGCGCAACATCGGCGCAACCTTGGATCGGCTGGGCGCGTTTTTTCGCCTGGAGGGTGAGTGGTACTGCATGTCAGCGGCCACATGGGCACTGTTAGAGGAAGTCAAAGCGTTCGCTGTCAAGCAGCACGTCCAGTCGGGGGAAGCAACCAATCAAGCCGGCTGGGCCACCATTTATGCTGGAGCCTTGCGCGCCAAAGCCTTGTTCGACGGCTTCTTGGCGAGAACGATCGTGGTGCGGCCCGAGTCTTTGCGGCTCAAACCGACGAAATCGATGCAAGGCGGAGTGTCGGTGGTGGAGATCGCCCCCCACTTCGACGGTGCGCCGCCCGGGTGGTTGAGGGCCTTCGATAGCTTGCACGCCGTACCTGACAAGTATTCCATCATCACGGAAGACGGTGGGATCACTCACGTTCTGATCGCGCCAGAAGTGAAGACCGTTTTACAGCGCGTGCGTGGCTTACCGGGACGTCGCGTAGCCGGAGACCACGCCTTACAGCTATTAAGAAATCCTTACGCGGTGCTTGGCGATGACGCAGTCAAAGTCATTGATGAGATCCAATTTGAACACGACCGCCAGGAAGCCGGGATCGCCTTTTTACGTTTCAGTTTGCACCCCGCCTTTGACGTGGATGGATCGATTGGCCGCATCGATCTGCAACTCGACGACACCAATGTTGCTAGCGATCCCGTGCTTATGCACTTCGACAAACCAGAGGCATTCGCCCCCTTCGTCCAAGAGCTCGGACTAAAGCATGCCGCTGGGCTTCCCTGCGGCTTTTGGAAAGGTTACGAATTAGAGCTAGCAGATTTCGATGCCAAACAGTACGAGGGGATATGTGCCCTGTTGTCGCGATGGCAAAGGCAGGCAGGCCAGGAGCTGTTTGACGGTTTGTTTGACCTTGCGACTTATGGCGGTAGGGTTATTGGTATCGGCCAGGCAGACCCGCCTACCTCACCTTATCTGCTACGCGTCTCTGGCGAGACCTGGCTGCCATCGTCGCTGCTCGATGAGATCGGACTTGACGGCGCCTTATTGGCCAAATGGGATACCAGCGATGTGGCGTTGCTCGATCAATTTAAGGAGGCCATCGCGACAGCACGAGCACAAGTGCACGAAACAGTGATGGTGCCCGGGTTGGGCGCGACGCTACCGATTCGCACAGCCGAGGTGGTCGCTGCGGCTTGGGCGGACAAACTGAAGCAGACACCACCCGCGCCGCCAACCGAATCCAAAGTAGAAAAATCGATACTCCAGATCGCGCACAATATTGACAATCTCGGCTACACGGAAGCGCGCGCCGGCAGGCTTGAGCTGCCTGCACTCACGCCTGCGCGTTTGCCCCTGGCTCTGCTGCCGCACGTCCAACTCAAGGAACACCAGGTGCATGGTGTGGCTTGGCTTCAGCATTTATTTGGTCTGTCACCAGAGCACGCAGCAGGTTGCCTCCTGGCTGACGACATGGGACTCGGCAAAACCCTGCAACTCCTAAGCTTTATCGTTGAGTTGTTCGAACACGATGAGAACCAGGATCCGGTACTGATTGTCGCGCCAGTGTCCCTCCTCGACAACTGGGAAAACGAGCTGGCGCGCTTTTTCGCACACGAGTGCGTGAGTGTCCTGAAGCTGTACGGCGCCGAACTAAAAAGCCAAAAATATCATAAAGACCAGTTACCACCTGAAGTAAGAGAGCGCGGTATCTTTAATCTGCTCAAGCCCGGTTGGCGTCAAGACAGGCAGGTTGTACTGACCACGTACGAAACGTTGCGCGATCAAGAATTTTCTCTCGCCCGCCAGCAGTGGAGCGTGATAGTCTGCGACGAGGCGCAAAAAATCAAGAATCCGGCTGCCCTCGTCACACAGGCGGCACGCGCCGTGCCAGCGCGATTTAAGATTGCCTGCACCGGCACGCCAGTGGAAAACTCTCTGGTCGATCTCTGGTGCTTGTTCGACTTCATACAGCCCGGCCTGCTGGGGGCGCTCAACGATTTTGGACGCACCTATGGTCTCAAAGCCGAAAAAGAACAGCCACTCAATGTCGTTGTTCTCGATGGCTTGCGCGCACTCGTCGAACCACAAATCCTACGGCGTTTGAAAAGTGACGTTGCCAAGGACCTACCAGCGAAGATCGAGTCAGACGATTGCAAAGCCCTGTCCATGAGTCCACTGCAACGCCGACTGTACAGCAATGAAGTGACGCGCTACCAAGCCATGCAGAAAGCTGGAGAATTACTAGGTAGCGGTAATGCCAAGATTCTCGGATTAATCCACACAATGAAGATGATTTGCGCGCATCCACATTCTGTCTATCCTGAGGGCGATCTGATGCAGGCCTCGCCGAAGATGCAGTGGACCATTGGACAACTGGAACGTATCCGATCAAAGCAGGAAAAAGTCATCATCTTTTCCGAACTGCGGGACATCCAACGGGCGTTGCGTCTTGCGATACTTGATCGCTTTGGCCTCGAAGTCAAGGTCATCAACGGCGACACGAATGTGTCGGCAGAGCGGGGAGCCACTAGGCAAGGAATGATCAATGAATTCCAAGCCAAGGCGGGCTTTGGAGTCATTATTTTATCGACCACGGCTGTCGGCTTTGGGGTCAATGTGCAGGAAGCGAATCATGTGATTCACTTCACACGCTGTTGGAATCCGGCTAAGGAAGACCAGGCGACCGATCGCGCCTATCGCATCGGCCAGAAGAAAAACGTGTATGTGTACTGCCCAACTATCGCCGGCGACGGCTTCGAAAGCTTCGAGCAAAAGCTCGATAAGCTCCTGACGCGGAAGCGCGCACTCGCGCAGGATATGCTTCACGGATCGGGGGATGTAAATGTTCTCGATCTCGTCGCTTAAGACCTTCCGAGATCGTGACCGCCGACTCCGGCCAAGGCGGGAATTTGGTCACGATAGAACTGAACGGGTGGTCGCGATGGATAGGAATACATACGAAGCAAAGAGACCAGCGGTCGTATTTTTGATTTTCACCATTATTTGCATAATGGTGAAATGCCGTTTCAATAAAGTTTGTGCGCCAACGGAAGCGATGTTAAGAAATAGGATAAGGGGCAAGTGCTCGGCGAGTACTTGACCTTCCGGGTTGTCAAAACGGGCTGAAGGCCCCTACGTGGGCCCGTGAACGAGTAGAATGATGCTCAATAGAATTTGTCTAATATGCATCACTCGAAAGCCCCTATGAATCATCAAGCCCTGTCATCTTTCATCTGGTCCGTTGCAGACCTTTTGCGCGGTGACTACAAGCAATCCGACTACGGCAAGGTCATCCTGCCATTCACCATATTGCGTCGCCTCGACTGCGTGCTGGAAGCTACGAAACCGGCTGTGCTAGCCGAGTTTGATGCCAAGACCAAGGCAGGACTGAACCCGGAGCCGTTCCTGGTGCGCAAGGCTGGACAGTCGTTTTACAACACGTCGACACTCGACCTGACAACGCTGCTGGGAGACCAGGACCACATCCGGCAAAACTTGTACGCCTACATTCAGGCGTTCTCACCAGCAGCGCGGGACATCTTCGAGCGGTTCGACTTCTACACTCAGATTGAACGCTTAGCCAAGGCTGGCCTGCTTTATCTGGTTGTCGAGAAGTTCGCGAATATCGACCTGCATCCGAATGTCGTGGACAACGCTGACATGGGCTTGGTCTTCGAGGAACTGATTCGCAAATTCGCTGAAATCTCCAACGAGACCGCCGGTGAACACTTCACCCCGCGCGAGGTCATTCGCCTGATGGTGAATTTGCTGTTCATCGAGGACGACGATGTTCTCACACCGGGCAACGCTGTCGTGCGAACCATTTACGACCCGACGGCTGGTACCGGCGGCATGCTATCCGTCGCGGGCGAGTATCTGTCCGAACACAACCCCGATGCTCGCCTGACCATGTTTGGCCAAGAACTGAATGACGAGTCCTACGCCATCTGCAAAGCAGACATGCTAATCAAAGGGCAGGACGTAGGCAACATCGTCGTCGGTAATACGCTGTCCGAAGATGGTCATGGGGGCAAGAAGTTTGACTATATGCTGTCGAATCCCCCATTCGGTGTCGAATGGAAGAAGGTCGAGAAAGAAGTGCGCAAGGAGGCTGCTGAAAAGGGCTTCGATGGACGCTTTGGCCCAGGTTTGCCGCGTGTATCTGATGGCTCCATGCTGTTCCTGCTGCACCTCATCGCCAAAATGCGCCCAGCCGTGGATGGTGGCAGCCGTATCGGCATTGTACTGAATGGCTCTCCTTTGTTTACAGGTAGTGCAGGTTCTGGTGAGAGTGAGATTCGTCGCTATGTGCTCGAGAACGACTTGGTCGAGGCCATTATCGGTCTGCCGACGGATATGTTCTACAACACAGGCATCTCGACTTACATCTGGATTCTGTCGAACAAGAAGCCAGATGACCGTAAGGGCTGGGTGCAGCTTATTGACGCCAGCAGCTTCTGGCAGAAGATGCGCAAGAGTCTAGGCAGCAAGCGCAAGGAGCTTTCTGACGAGCATATCGCTGACATCACGCGCTTGTTCGGCGATTTCAGCGAAGGTGACTTGGCCACGGTGCTTGATGCCAGAGGCAACGAGGTGGCGCGGAAGCTGTTAGCCCCTGGGGATAAAGCGCCAGGCGCGCCAGAAGGAGGCAAGGTAAAGGTCGCTCCGATATCCCGTGTGTTCAAGAGCCACGAATTTGGTTACACCACTATTACCGTCGAGCGTCCGCTGCGCGACGACGCTGGGAATGTTGTAGTAGGTCTGAAGGGGAAGCAGAAGGGCTTGCCGCAGGCGGACAGCGCATTGCGGGATACTGAAAACGTTCCATTGGCCGATGACATTCAGGCGTATTTTGAGCGTGAGGTACTGCCGCATGCGCCGGATGCCTGGATAGACCACGACAAGTCGAAGGTCGGTTACGAGATTCCGTTTAATCGGCAATTCTATGTGTTCGAGCCTCCGCGTGACCTCCACGCCATCGACGAGGAGCTTAAGGGCGTCACCGCCACAATTATGAAGATGCTTGAGGAGTTGGCGGAATGAGTTTGCCAATCTATCCAAAATATAAGAGTAGTGGAATGGAATGGCTTGGGAACGTGCCAGAACATTGGAAAGTTCGAAGTCTGAAGCATGTCGTGTCTACTCCTATCACAGACGGTCCTCACGAAACACCAGTGTTCTCAGATGTGGGGATACCCTTCGTCTCTGCCGAGGCCGTAGCAGGCGGAAAAATTGATTTTTCTAAAATCCGAGCACATATTTCGTTGGAAGACCACCATCGTTACTCTGCAAAGTACTCACCTAAACGTCATGACATCTACATGGTGAAGTCAGGTGCAACAACGGGAGTGACGGCAATTGTCGATACCGATATTGAGTTCAATATCTGGTCTCCGCTTGCTGCGATTCGTTGCGACCACGAAATTGCGCATCCCCTCTATATCTTGAACTTTCTCCGGTCTCGTAATTTCCAGGAAGCTGTCACGTTAAACTGGAGCTTTGGAACGCAACAAAATATTGGTATGGGGGTTCTAGGGAATCTCAGCGTTGTGCTTCCTCCGCTTGAAGAGCAATTCGCTATTGCGACCTTCCTTCGTTTCGAGACTGCGAAAATCGACGCCCTGATTTCCGAACAAGAAAAGCTCATCACGTTGCTCGCTGAGAAGCGGCAAACGACCATATCCCATGCCGTGACCAAGGGATTGAATCCAGATGTGCCGATGAAGGACTCCGGTGTGGAGTGGTTGGGAGAGGTGCCCGAGCATTGGCGGGCGGCGCGCCTAAAGTTGCTGTTTGAGGATGTAAAGGCTGGTCCATTTGGTTCAGCCCTTACGAAAGATATGTATGTGAGCAGTGGCTATCGAGTATACGGGCAGGAACAAGTAATACCTGCGGATTTCTCTATTGGTGATTATTATATTAATCAAGAAAAATTCGATGAATTGCAGCAATATAGTATTCGACCGAACGACATATTGATAAGTTGTGTTGGAACTTTTGGAAGAATTGCGATTGTTCCAGTCGGTGTTGAGCCAGGTGTGATAAATCCACGATTAATTCGTATTCGAGTGGTAGGTAGCGTATTGCCACAGTATCTTACGACGGTGTTACGTAGTTCTGTCGTTTTTGAACAATTTTCATTGTTTAGTCGTGGTGGAACTATGGATGTTATCAGCATTGGAACATTGAGCGAGATTATCGTTACCGTACCGCCGAATGACGAGCAACGAAATATTATTGCTTTCCTGAATGCGGAAAACTCTCGAGTTGACGAGCTTAGCGCCGAAGCGCTTCGCGGTATTGCTTTGCTCAAAGAGCGCCGTAGCGCACTTATCTCCGCCGCTGTCACCGGAAAAATTGATGTCCGCCAAGCTGTTCAGCAGGAGCAAATCACAATTCAGGAAGCCGCCTAATGTCCAGTTTGCACAAGGAACACCATTTCGAAGCCGCAATCTGTGAACATCTGCTGGCCAACGGTTGGTTGTACGCTGAAGGCGATGCCGCAAATTATGATAAGCAGAACGCAATCTACATGCCAGACCTGGTGGCATGGCTTGAGACTACACAACTCGACAGCTTGCAACGTTTGAACAAAACGCATGGTGCGGCGACCGCCAAGAACCTTTTCGAGCGCGTCCGCAAGAATTTGAACGACCGTGGCACACTCGATGTGCTTCGTCGTGGCGTCGAAATGCTGGGCCTGGCCAAGCCGCTTTCCTTGGTGCAGTTCAAACCAGCTCTTGCCATCAATCCGGTCATCCAGCAGCACTATGCCGCGAACAGATTGCGCGTTGTGCGTCAAGTACATCATTCCCTAAATAAGGGGCATGAGTCTGTTGACCTAGTGCTGTTCGTAAACGGTATTGCGGTAGCGACGTTAGAATTGAAGTCTGATTTTACGCAGAGCGTGGATGACGCCATCGACCAATACCGATTTGACCGTGACCCGGCACCCAAGGGGGGGATGGTAGAGCCGTTGCTGGCCTTCCCGGGCGGCGCGCTGGTGCACTTCGCTGTAAGCCAGGCCGAAGTTCAGATGACGACTCGCTTGGCTGGCACGGCGACACGCTTCCTTCCGTTCAACCAAGGTAATCACGGTGCAGCCGGTAACGCGCCTAATCCTGATGGCTACGCGACGTCGTACCTTTGGGAAGAGGTCTTTTCTAGAGACAGTTGGCTGGAAATATTAGGCCGCTATCTCATCGGCAAACGCAACGACAAAAAGCAGATGACGAGCGTGATTTTCCCACGCTACCATCAGCTCGATGCTACGCGGAAGCTAGTTGCGGATGTGCTTGCCAATGGTGCAGGCGAGCGTTATCTAATTCAGCACTCTGCCGGGTCAGGGAAGACGAATTCGATTGCTTGGACTGCTCATTTCTTGGCCGACTTGCATGGGACTGACAACAAGAAATTATTCGATAGCGTGCTGGTGGTTTCCGACCGCACTGTGCTTGACTCCCAGCTACAGGAGGCCATCTTCGACTTCGAGCGCACCACCGGCGTCGTCGAAAGTATCACCAACGAGAACGGCAGCAAGAGTGCTCAGTTGTCGCAGGCGCTGAAAAACGGTAAAAAAATTATCGTTTGTACGATTCAAACCTTCCCGTTCGCACTGAAGGCCGTGCAGGAGCTCTCCAGCACGGAGGGGAAAACGTTCGCCGTCATCGCTGACGAGGCCCATAGCTCACAAACAGGCGAGGCTGCCTCGAAGCTGAAGCAGCTGTTGTCGGCCGAAGAACTGGCTGAATTGCAGGATGGTGGAGAAATCGGTACCGAGGACTTGCTCGCTGCTCAAATGGCCGCGCGGACCGGTGCCGACGGATTGACCTATGTCGCTTTTACTGCAACTCCAAAATCGAAAACGATGGAGCTGTTTGGACGCCCAGGGCCAGATGGTTTGCCGCAACCGTTCCATGTCTACTCGATGCGCCAGGCTATCGAAGAGGGCTTCATTCTCGATGTCCTGAAAAATTACACGACCTACAAGCTCGCGTTCAAGTTGGCCAACGACGGTAAGGAATACGACGAGAAGGAAGTCGAAAAAAGCGAGGCGATGAAGGGCATTATGCAGTGGGTCAGACTGCATCCCTACAACATCGCTCAGAAGGTTAAAGTCGTAGTCGAGCACTTCCGTGAAAACGTTCAACCACTTCTGCAAGGTCGAGCCAAGGCGATGATTGTGGTCAGCAGCCGCAAGGAGGCTGTACGCTGGCAGAAAGAGATTGCTGGATATATTCAGAAGCAGAATTATCCGCTGGGCGTTCTGGTAGCGTTTTCTGGCGAGGTTGATGACCCAGTTAGCTTCCCTGAGCCGGTGAGCGAAGTCAGCAAGGACCTTAATCCTGGGTTGAAAGGCCGGGACATCCGTGAAGCATTCAACGAACAGAATTACCATTTGCTGTTGGTGGCCAACAAGTTCCAGACTGGCTTTGACCAGCCGCTGTTGTGCGGCATGTATGTGGACAAGAAACTGGGCGGTATCCAGGCAGTACAGACACTTTCCCGCTTGAATCGCGCAGCGCCAGGCAAGGATACGACCTACATTCTGGACTTTGTGAATGATGCGGCAGAAGTGCTGGCTGCATTTAAGACCTACTATGAAACCGCCGAGCTCGAGGCTACAACCGACCCGCATATGGTGTACGACCTTCGTGCGAAGTTGGATAGCGCCGGTCACTATGACGATTTCGAAGTTGACCGGGTTGCTAAGGTCACGACGGACCCGAAGGGTACCCAGAGCCAACTATTAGCGGCGATTTCGCCTGTGGCTGACCGATTGCTGAAGCGATTCATCGCTGCGCTAGCGGACAAAGCAGCCGCTGAGGCACGGAACGACGAGAAGGGTGAGCAGGCGGCGAAGGATGTGATGGCAGCGCTGCTCTTGTTCAAGAATGACATGGGCGCCTTCATCCGCTTGTATTCGTTCCTGTCTCAGATTTTCGACTACGGTAATACCGACATCGAAAAGCGCTTTCTGTTCTACAAACTGCTATTACCATTGTTAGCGTTTGGCCGCGAGCGTTATACGGTAGATTTGTCCAAAGTGAGCTTGACGCACCACACCCTGAAGAACATCGGGAAGCAGACGCTTGCCTTGGCCCAAGGTGAGAAACCCAAACTGCCACCGATGGAGGGGGCTGGTAGTGGCTCAGCTCAGGATAAGGAGAAGGGCTATCTTGATGAAATCATCGAAAAGGTAAATGGTCTATTCGAGGGTGAGCTATCCGACAACGACCAGCTCGTCTACGTGAATGGCGTGATTAAGGGCAAGCTGCTTGAAAACGAGACCTTGATTCAGCAGGCAGCCAACAACAGCAAAGAGCAGTTCGCTAACTCGCCCGACCTGTCGAATGCGCTCCTCAATGCCATCATGGATGCGCTTGACGCCCATACCAGCATGAGTACGCAGGCGTTGGATTCCCAGCGAGTGCGTGATGGATTGAAAGATACGTTGCTCGGGCCTGCGCAGTTGTATGAGGCATTGCGGGCGCGTTCCGTAGACAACGGCTCCGCTCGTCGTTAAGTGGGAAAGTCTGTGATGTTTGGAGTCTACACGGCTGGTCGGTTTTCACCATTATCTGCATAATAGTGAAAACCTGATAAAGGCTGCCACCATTTCATGCCTGGAAATTTAAAGTATATTCAAGTCAATTTTTTCCACGCAGAAATGAAAAAATTGACGATAGCAGTCCGGGCGTTGCAGCGGGTTCGGGCAGAACAGTTGAGAAAGGCAATTTTCCCGATCCAATGGTGGATTCACCAGAACTTGTCGAAGCACCCTCGTTCGACATACCTTTAGCTCCTCTCAGTCCAGCAATAGGAGGCGACACTACTTTCGCAAACGATGGTAACTGCGGGACCGGTTTAGATTTTCTGGGCTGCGCCGGCGCGATGACAGTTGGCCGTGAAACTTGGATTATCGAGGCGGTCCGCTCTTGTTTGGCATTCCACTTTACAGCCAATCGAGGCGGTACGACTAGCAGGTGACGCGCTCTTGTGGCAGCGACGTAAAGAAGCCGAGCCTCTTCTTGGTTGAGAACTTCTTTGGGTGGAACGTCTTTGGTCAAGCGGGGCTCAAAATCTGAGGAGAGGGTAACGGCATCCCATTCTCGTCCCTTGGCCTTGTGCCCCGTAGACACGATCAAGTCAGATCCTTGCTCCTCTCGGGCCACCGATCGCAGATTCTGGATAAGAGTCGCTTCTCCGTATGTCCGAACAATTTTTACAAACGATCGTAGGCTCTCGCCCTCTTCCGATCCTGCGAAGTCAACGACTTCATCCCACTCCTTGTAACCTAAAAACTCTGGCGACTCGGCTGGGATTGAGCCCTTCAGTTTCCCGACATCCTCTAGCATGCGGATTAAGTCCGCGACACCACCAACAACATGTGGTCTGCGATTTTCAGATAGTGCAGTAACAACTTCAGCAACCACGCCAACGTTAGTTCTGCAAAGGATCGTACCAGTCCTTCCGGCCGCTGCGATCGTCGTATCTCTATTCGGATTGCCCACTACTGCTCTCGTCTCGCCAAGTAGCTTTAGAATTGAAGTCGACGCCGCAGCAACCGAGTCGCCAAACCTGAATGATCGAGTCAGGAAAGCCTCTTCGTCAGTTTTCACGCTGGCCATCGCGTTAACAGCGCCTCGCCATTCGTATATCTGTTGGTGCCGATCCCCGACGAGCGTGACGTGGCTGTCTTGTCCTCGCAGCACGCTAAGCACTGCCTCATTTGTGTCTTGAGCTTCGTCTAGCAGAAGAAAATCGTAATTCAAACGTGGCTTTGATAAAGACCACAATTTTAGATATCCGTCGTGACCCAGTGGCGCTTCGCTTGCCGGATCTAGCATTTTGTCCCAGAGACTTTCAGCCAGCTTACTCACGTAATCTTTGAATTCACCACGGAACATTGGATCCAGCAACTGCAGTTTTCCCGTCACCGGAACGTGTTCAACTACGAGTTCCTCATCCCCGCTATGGCAGAACCGTTGCACTGTCTTAACGACCAAAAAGGCGAGGGAGCTGGGTCTTAGTGTTATATTACCAAAAGCAGTTTCCTTCATATCAAGGAGTCGAGCGACTTGGTTCCCTTGCAGCGACTGAGTGAGCTTTGGAGTATTACCCCGGTACATACTGGGAACTGCACGGAATGCTAATGAATGCATTGTTCTGCAATCGACAGACCGACTAAATTTAGTCGAGGCTTCCGTAGCGATATTTTTGTTAAACGCGAGGTAGAGCCCGCTCTTCTGGCTCGAATTGGCAATCGCAGTCAAAGTTGATGTTTTCCCAGTGCCCGCGAAGGCGCTGATCTTTAATGACCGCGACGACTTGAAGAGGTCCACAGCATTCGCTTGTTCGTCAGTCAGTATCATAGTAATCTCCGGCGCTTTCCCTTCCGCAATTTTCGACTTCAGGTAGCCGAGGAACAGATATCCCCAGCTTTCGCACTGAAACGTATTTAGACGAGTACTAGCTCGGCCGCAAATCGGAAATTAGGCATAGCAAAAGAGCTATACTGCCTACTGAAATGATCAAAAGCAACATTTTTGATGAATATTAATTCGGTAAGGTAAGGGTATAGTGAGGCGGGGCATTCAGTTGCTACCGGAAGTTCACAGGCTAATGGATGCACGACATCGAATTTTTTCGACGGCAGTGATCAAGCATAAGGAAGCCCGTGGTCGCAAAGCGATCAATTACGGGGGGGGAGCGGAGCGGGGGGCTATGATCATCTGACCCTCGTTTTTTCATCGCGAGATTCTACGGGCACCGTCTCCGCCAGTGCTAGGACGGAGAGGATAGGAAAATCAACGTGACGGATGAAAGTGTAATGCGCATACCTAAGTTTGTTCGCGTCGACCTTGCCTCTCTGCAAGAAGTGGCTGCCGGAAATGAAGGCTTGATTACCGGACCGGTTGATCTCATTGCGGTCCTTAAACCGCGTTACGGTGTAGTGCTGGCGTCTTGGGATCAAAGCGCTCAGCTCGGGGTTGCGTCTCGCCTTGGAGTCGTTCTGCGCGTGGGGCATGAAGGTGTGGCAGTCCAGTGGGCTCCCGTAGATTTACGCTACCGGCCAAATCCGTCTGGTCGACGGTTCTGGACGCAAGCAAAACCCTATTTCGGATTCGCTGCCGACGTGGCACAGCGCTATATGTTGGCATCGACATTTGTAGAGCACTTCCCCGACTTAAGTGTGCTCGCTGCTCGACCAAGCGTGCTCGATACAGCGAAAGGACGCCCATCCGCTATTCCGAAGGGAGGCTACGTGTATATCGTACGCTCACCCTACGGTGTAAAGATCGGCAAGAGTGTGAACGTCAAGAGTAGGACTCGGCTGTTCGAGGTGAAATTACCGTTCCCCATCACGGTTGAGCACTATGCTTGGTTTGAAGACTACTCGGTTGCGGAGCGCGACCTACACCGGCAATACCATGCGAAGCGGCTTGAGGGGGAATGGTTTGACCTTTCTTCCGCCGACATCGCAACGATCAAGACGCTAGGGAAGCCGGTTTCTATAGAGACCTAATGAGCGCACCCGGAACGCTGGAGTAAAAGCAAGGAAAATTAAGCACTACCAGACGCCCGGCTCGACCGCGTCTGGTACATTTATAGGGGCCGCATGGTGCCGTCCTGTGAGGAAAAATGATGAAAATGGTTTACCACGTTTCCACTACTACGAGGCCGCTAAGCAGTTGAGGTCGAAGGAAAACGTAAGATTCTCCCGATTCTTAATCAACCTACCAAAGGCATCAATGTCAACCTACAAAGGAACTATCGAGATCGACGCGGTAGACATCCCTACCATGGCACGAATGTCAGATGACGAGTATCAGAATTTCCTCGGAAATCATGGGCTGTTCTGGATTGATCATCATGATATTTTGAGATCTACTGTAGCAGAGCACCCCCTTGCTACGCGCCAATCTCAACTCGACATGCTCATCAGTGCTTTACAGCAGTGTCGTGAACGCATGCGCGAGGACAACCCATACTGAGGTAGCTGTGCACTGGCCAGCAGCCATTCGTTCGCCCCGGTTTGTGTGGCGCGACGCGCTTGTCGCATGGGGCGCCAAGTATCTGCGCGGCATTGGCTACAACGTGACGCAAACCGAATGTGAAAAGCCGACCAATGCAGCTTAAATTGCGGCGCTGGTCTGAAAAGCAAAACGACATGAGCGTCATGTATTTCGTGCCAAAGCCAGAAGACGTCGCGGCTCCAAGGCCAGCAACCGTCCACTTGCAATGCCGCGTGATCCCCGCTGTTGGTGCCGATGATATATTGAACCAGGCAGCCGAGATTTGCTGACCCGCTAAATTCGCTCGAACCTAGGCTCAGTTCGGCTTCCCTCGGCAGAACCCAGGTCAAGCGTAATCGGCGCCATGGGCCAATATATCGTCGGCGCAAACACAGGTGTCCAGTTTGTGTGGATCGCAGTCTGGGCAAATTAGACCACAGCATGCTGGTGTTGAGCTAGATCATCCGACGGATTGAGCGATCCCAAGAGGTGAAAAGTGTGGTTATCGTCTAAGTCTATGATTTGTAAGGCGCTAGACGGCCTGCAAAGCCGCGTAGATGGGTTCGACTCCCATTCTCGCCTCCAAAACACTCCACGCGGGAGTAGCTCAGTTGGTAGAGCGCAACCTTGCCAAGGTTGAGGTCGAGAGTTCGAGACTCTTCTCCCGCTCCAGTATGTAGAAGGGCAGCCAGATCTGGGCTGCCCTTTTTTCATGTCAAGTTCAATCATCGCGCATGCGTTGACCTACCTGCACGGATTGTCTGTAAGCCTCGTTTTGATCCACAGATAAAATTTGGTCTGCAAACGCTGGCTAATGACGCGGCGGTTCACCAAGGCGCAAAAGTGCTATTTGACCGAGCGCGACATATCGACTGCGACGCTGCGTTTGCTGGGAGCGCCGAAAAGTGCTTCTACCATCGGGTCGCGCCGAATCGTCAGCTTGTTGGCGCGCAGCGGCAGGCTGATATCGTCGATCAGACGGTGGATGCGGCTGCCTTCGCGACTGATTGTGACGCTCAAGGTGGGGCCGCAGTAGTTGTCGATCATAATAAGTTCCATGTTCTTTCTCCTAAGCCAGCTAGGCGCCCGCGCCAGGCTGGACGTTTCTATTGTTTCGGGTGCCGATGCCGGGGGCAATCGGCAAGTAGTACTAGTCACGCCTACTTCTTATGCCGTGGTCAGCTTGTCCGGTGACAGCATAGGCCGCCGGAACCTCGGGGCACTGACAGGCGGGGGCTCCGTGGCGACGGTCGTCAGCGCTAGGATGTGGCGACGCGCCGGCCCCGCGCAGCGGCAATACAGCGCCACGTACGTCTGGTACGCTGCCAACGCCGGCCACGCATCGGGCAGCAGTTCCTGCGGCAGCAGCGGATCGCTGCGGCGACAGTGCTGGTAGCCGTGACTGACTAGCAGCCGCAACAGGAAGGCCTGCTCGTCGCTGATGGCGCCAGGTTGATCGAGCAGCCCGCGCAGATGCTCGAAGCGTTGCAGGAATTGCTGGTAGAGCTCGGCGATGCCGTCGAGGTCCCAATCGGTGCAGCCGAACAGAGGCTGGCTAGTGGCTGCGGCCAGTTGTGCGCCGCTCACGTCGAACAAAGCCAGTCCCAGTTCCTCCGCTGCCGGCATGGTGCCGTCCAGTGCGCTGCGATATGCGCTCGGCCGCGCCAGCAAGTTCGGCGCCAGCAAGCAGTAGTCCAGGGCCAGCAAGCGTTTGCGCGTGGTGGCATAGCGCGCAGCGTTGATGCCGCCGGTGTTGACCAGGATGGTCCAGTCTTCGGCAAAGCTGCGCTCCGGCGGGATGTTGTGGCGCTGGCGCGCGGCCCATACCGCCGCCGCCGTGGCCGGGGCCAGCTGGCACAGGCTACGGCGGCCGTGGCGTTCGACCCGCAGCGCCTGGTGATCGGCCAGCCGGCACAGCGCGGTGCGGATCGCCCGTTCCTGGAAGCCCAGCGGTTGCATCAGCGCGATGGCGCTGCCCAGCCATTGGCTCTTTTGCCCGAACAGCTGGGCTTCGCTGAACATCAGTATCAGCATGGTGTTCAGGCGCGGCCTGGCTTGCAGCAGGCAGGTTTCGATGTGGCTTGCGGTGGTGTTGCTCATGTGGTTGCCGTGACGGTTAAAGGTGGCGTGGAGGGCGGACGCAGGCGCCGGTACAGGCGGAGCGCAGTGGCCAGGTTGTACCAGAGCCACAGGCAGGAGCAGCCCATCAGCGCGGCGGCCGGCCGTGCCAGCAGGTCCGGACGCCAACAGGCGGCGGCCAGCATCAGCAAGGCCAACGCATGGGCGAGGAATTGCCGCTGCGCGGCGCGCTCGGGAATGATCTTGTTGATGCCGGGAAGCTTGGGCTGGCCGGGCGCGGCGCTTTCCTGCAGGTGATACCAGGTCAGGAAGGGCACGATCTTGTACAGCATGCCGGCGATGGCGGACAGCGCGAAGCCGGCGATCAGCAGCACGCCCAGCAACAGCGGCCGCAGGTTGTCGTGGGCGTCGCCAGGCCACAGCCACAGCGCCAGCGCCGCCAGCAGGCTGGCCATGGCCGTGCGCCAGTATAGCGTGGTGGGATCGGTGCTGGGACGCTTGCGGCGCGCCAGCAGGCTCAGCGTGACGGCGCCGAACGCCGCGTAGCCGGCCGCCAGCAGCAACAGGCAGGTTTGATGGAACAGCTGCGCCGGTCCGCGCAGCCCGCTGCTGATCGACGCCGACGCCAGCAGCAGGAACATGGTGGTGGCAAAGCCGCCGGTCAGCAGCGGCGGGTAGGGCGGCGTCACCATGAACATCGGCACCACCTGGTAGGCGATGGCGATAACCAACAAGCCCACCCAGCCCAGCAGGCCCCACATCGCGTGCAGGTCGGTCAGGCGTTGCAGCGGCAGGCCCTCCAGCGCGGGGAAGGCGAAGGCGCCGGCCAGCAGGCCGCCCAGCAGGGTCGTGATCGCCAGCGAGGCCAACGACAGCCGTATGCCCGGCAGCACCGGGCCGGCGCCGGGGCCGCGCCGCCACAGCGCGAGCGTGCAGGCGGCGACGAACAGCAGCAAGGTCGCCAGCAGCAGCGTCAGCGCGCAGCGGAACAGCAGGGCTTGCTCCCGCCAGAAGGCGGCCGCCAGCACCAGCGTGCCCAGGCACAGACCGAGGTGGACCACGGCGCCCACTACACCGACCCGTGGCAGCGCCACGCCGGCCACCACCGGCAGCAACTGCAACAGCGCGCCCACCATCGTCATGCTGAGGCAACCGAGCACCATCAGATGCGTCAGCGCCAAGGTCAACGGCGACCAGCGCGTCAGCAGCGCGGCCGGGCCTTGCCACGCCACCAGCGCGGCCGCCAGCGCCGCAAACAGCGGCGCGCTCAGGAAATAGCGCAGCGGCAGCGACAAACGGGGATTGAGGTCGAACGACAGCGCGCGTTGTGGAGCGTCGGCGGATTTCATGCGGCGGGCGCCTCGGGAACCAGCCAGATCAGCACTTCGTAGCGAAAGTCCGGTTGCGGCGTGGTGCGGTGCGCATAGCCGTAGCGCCGCAGGATCTGGTACAGCGGCAGCGGATCGCGGTCGATCAGCACACGCAGGTGTTCGTCGGGGCCCAGCTGGTCGAGCGCGTCGAGGATGCGCACCATCGGTTCCGGCGGCTCCAGGCCGCCTACATCGAGCAGGCGCACGTTGGCGGCGGCTTCCTGTAGCGAGCTCATACCGCCACCTCGGCGTCCGCCGTGGTCCGCTCCAGATAGTCCATGCTGGCGATGATGGCGTCGGCCTGCTCGTGCAGCACGCGGTCGGCCAGCGGATAGAGCACACCTTCCTCCTTCAGGTTGTGCTGGCGCATCAGCACGCGCAGCGTGTCGGCGTGGTCGAAGTAGCTGTCGCTGTCGCGCTGCGCCAGCGCGGCGCCCATGTTGCGCAGGGTGTCGCGCATCTGCCCGTGTTCCATGCGCATGACGCTGGTCGGGCCGCCGGCGTTCTGCATCACGCGCTCCAGCCGCGCAAACAGCACCCGTTCCTCCTTGTGCAGGTGGCGTTCGAACTGCCACAGGAAGGTGGCGAAACCGGTGGTGGCGGCGGCCCAGTCGCGGCCGGCGATGCTGGCTTCGGTAAGGTTGTACAGCTCGTCGCAGTGGCGATGATCCTGTTCGAGGTAATGGGCGATCGTTTGCATGCGCTAGTCCTTGAGAATGTGCAAGACCATTGTCCCACTGGCACAAGCTTAATTTCTTTGATTCAAATCAAGGATTTCAGGCATGACTGCGCGATACAGTTCGTTCGCCGTTTGGCGATGAACTTTTACCCATGCTTGAGCCTTATGAAACCTTTCGATATTCCCCCAGCCGCCGGCCAGCGCCCGATAGAGCTGGTGTGCCCGGCCGGCAGTCTGCCGGCGCTCAAGACCGCCGTCGATCACGGCGCCGATTGCGTGTACCTGGGTTTTCGCGACGCCACCAACGCCCGCAACTTCGCCGGCCTCAACTTTGACGACGCCGCCATCGCGGCCGGCATCGCCTACGCGCACGAGCGCGGCTGCAAGGTTCTGCTGGCGCTGAACACCTATCCCCAACCGGACACCAGCGCGCTGTGGCGCAGCGCCATCGACCGCGCCGCCGCGGCCGGCGTCGACGCCGTGATCCTGGCCGACCCCGGCCTGATGCGCTACGCCTGCGACCACCATCCAATGCTGCGCCTGCATCTGTCGGTGCAGGGCTCGGCCACCAGCGCCGAGGCGATCAATTTCTACCACCAACACTTCGGCATCGCCCGCGCGGTGCTGCCGCGCGTGCTGTCGCTGGCCCAGGTCGAGCACGTGGTGCGCAACACCGGGGTCGAGATCGAAGTGTTCGGCTTCGGCAGCCTGTGCGTGATGGTCGAGGGCCGCTGCGCGCTGTCGTCCTATGTGACCGGCGAATCGCCCAACACCCACGGCGTCTGCTCGCCGGCCAAGGCGGTGCGCTGGCATCAGAGCGCGAACAGCCTGGAGTCGCGCCTGAACGACGTGATGATCGACCGCTATACGCCGCAGGAGAACGCCAGCTATCCCACGCTGTGCAAGGGCCGCTTCGAGGTCGACGATGAAACCTACTACGCGGTCGAGGAGCCGACCAGCCTGAACACCCTGGAACTGCTGCCGCAGCTGCTGGAGATGGGCGTGCGCGCGGTCAAGATCGAAGGCCGCCAGCGCAGCCCGGCCTACGTGGCGCAAGTCACGCGTGTGTGGCGCGAGGCGCTCGACCAGTGCCTGGGCAACGCCGCGCGCTACTCGGTCAAGCCGGGCTGGATGTCGGAACTGAACACCCTGGCGGAGGGGCAGCAGCACACGCTGGGCGCCTACCACCGTTCGTGGAAATGAAAGCTGGAGTCGCCATGTTGAAACTTGCCTTAGGGCCGCTGCTGTACTACTGGCCACGCGCCCAAGTGATGGAATTTTATGAAGAAATGGCCGCCACCCCGGTCGACATCGTCTACCTCGGCGAGACCGTGTGCTCGCGCCGCCACGAGCTGCGCAGCGCCGACTGGCTGGCGATCGCCGACCTGCTGGCCGCGCGCGACAAGCAGGTGGTGCTGTCGTCGCTGGCGCTGATCGAGTCGAGCGCCGACCTGGGCGCGCAGCGCCGGCTGGCGGCCAACGGCCACTACCGGGTCGAAGCCAACGACATGGCCGCCGTGCACCTGCTATCCGGCCAGGGCGGCTTCATCGCCGGCCCGCACCTGAACGTCTACAACCCGCCGACGCTGGCGCTACTGCACGAACTGGGCGCGCGGCGCTGGGTGATGCCGCTGGAGATGGGGCGCGCCGGCCTGGGCCACATGCAGCGGCAGCGCCCGGACGGCATGGAGACCGAGGTGTTCGCCTTCGGCCGCATGCCGCTGGCGTTCTCGGCGCGCTGCTTCACCGCGCGCAACCGCAACCTGCCCAAGGACGACTGTCGCTTCAGCTGCATCGACCATCCGGACGGCCTGATGATGCGCACCCGCGAGCAGCAGGACTTCCTGGTGCTGAACGGCATCCAGAGCCAGTCGGCGCTGGTGTACAACCTGGTCAACGAAGTGGCGCAGATGCAGGCGCTGGGCGTCGATGTCGCGAGGTTGAGCCCGCAATCGCAGCACATGCCGCAGATCATCGCCGCCTTCGACGCCGCACGCGGCGGCGCATCGACGGCCACGCCGACGGCGCAGGCGATGGAAGGCTTGCTGCCGGCCGCCGCCTGCAACGGTTACTGGTACGGCCGACCCGGTCTTGACTATCACATGGAGCGTGCCGCATGAATCCCGTCGCCATGAACCTAACCGGCGGCGCGCTGCCGCTGCCGGCGCCCCTGGCGGCGCTGGGCCGCTTGTTGCCTGCCTATCCCGGCGCGCTGCTGTGCGTGGCCGCGCTCAACCTGGTGCTGCGTCCGCATCTGCCGGAGGATGTGCGCGCCAGCCTGCGCGGCAAACATCTGCGCGTCTGCGTTAGTGATGCCGGCGTGGCGTTCGACTTCACGTGGCGCGGACAAGGCTTCGCGGCCGTGCGCGCGCAAGGCGAGGCCGACCTGGAGATCGGCGCCTGCATGCGCGACTTCATCGCGCTGGCGCGGCGTGAACTGGACCCGGACACCTTGTTCTTCTCGCGCCGCCTGTCGATGCAGGGCGACACCGAACTGGGTCTGCTGGTCAAGAATACCCTGGATGGGATCGCGCTGCCGCTGACGGAATTGAGCAAGCAGGCCTTGACCCGCTTGCTCGACAGCCTGCCGGGACGGCGCCCGCGCTAGTGGTTGCGGCGCATGCTGAAACGGGGGAACAGCGGCTCGATATCTTGGAGCAGCTCGCCCCCCGGATAGCCGGCCACCGCGCTGGACAGCAGCGCCTGGTCCTGGCAGCCGTTGGCGCGGAACTCCTGCAGCACATAATGCTCGACGCCGAGCGCCGACAGCGTCCGCGCCAGCGCCACCAGCTGCGTCGGTGGCAGTTGCACCGGATGCACGGTGGTGCGGCATTCGTATGCAACGCCGCTGGCCTGCACGGCGGCGATGCTGGCCCGCACCGGATCGCCGCTGCCGGGCACGCCGGTCACGATGGGATACAGCGAGAACGGCGCCTTGACGTCCAGTCCCACCCAATCCACCAGAGGCAGCACGCTGGCCAGCCGGTCGGGATAGATGCCGGCCGTTTCCAGTCCGACCCGGAAGCCCAGCGCGCGCACCTGGGCGATGGCATCGCCCAGCGCCGGGTCCATGGTTGCCTCGCCGCCGCAGAACACTACCGCGTCCAGCAAGCCCACGCGCCGCGCCAGCGCGGACAGGATATCGTCCCATGGCAGCGGACTGGCGCCGGTGCGCGGCTGAAGATGCGGGTTGTGGCAATAGCCGCAGCGCCACGGACAGCCCTGCACGAACACCACGGCCGACAGCAGGCCGGGGTATTCGGTGGCGCTGAACGGCGTGTAGCCGCCCACCTTGAGCGTGGCGGCGCCCATGTCAGCGGCAGGCGTTCACAGCGGCTTCGCTGAAGAATTTGCGCTCGTGGAATTCCCCCTGCTTGCCGATGTTGAAGGAGGCCAGCGGGCGATGGTAGCCCATCACGCGGGTCCAGATTTCGCAAGGCTGGCGTTCGGCGTTGTCCAGTTCGGCGATGGTGGTTTGCGGCAGATTGTTCATGGCATTTCCTTGGTTGAGATAAAAAAGGTCAGACATTGACGGCCTGTTTGCGCGCCAGCAGTTCGGCGTCGCATTTCGGGCAGTACGGGTGGCTGCCGTTCAGGTAGCCGTGTTTGGGGCAGATCGAGAACGTCGGCGTGACCGTGATGTAGGGCAGGCGGAAGCGGCTCAGCGCGCGCCGCAACAGCGAGCGGCAGGCATCGGCGCTGGTCAGCGCTTCCGTCATGTACAGGTGCAGCACGGTGCCGCCGGTATATTTGCGCTGCAATTCGTCCTGCTGCTCCAGCGCCTGGAACGGATCGTCGGTGTAGCCGACCGGCAGCTGCGAGGAGTTGGTGTAGTAGGGCATCTCGGCCGTGCCCGCCTGGCTGATGGCCGGATAGCGCTTGCGGTCTTCCTTGGCGAAGCGGTAGGTCGTGCCCTCGGCCGGCGTGGCTTCGAGGTTGTACATGTGGCCGGTCTCGGCCTGGAACTCGACCATGCGCGCGCGTACGTGGTCCAGCAGGCGCAGCGCCAGTGCGCGGCCCCACTCGCTGGTGATATCGTGTTCGCCGCTCGGGTCGAAGTTGCGCACCATCTCGTTGACGCCGTTCACGCCCAGAGTGGAGAAGTGGTTGCGCAGCGTGCCCAGGTAGCGCTTGGTATAGGGGAACAAGCCGTTGTCCATGTGTCGCTGGATCACCTTGCGCTTGATCTCCAGGCTGTCGCGGCCCAGCTCCAGCAGCCGGTCCAGCGCGGCCAGCAGGCCGGCCTCGTCGCCGCGGTGCAGATAGCCGAGGCGGGCGCAATTGATGGTCACCACGCCCAGCGAGCCGGTTTGCTCGGCCGAGCCGAACAGGCCGTTGCCGCGTTTGAGCAGCTCGCGCAGGTCGAGCTGCAGGCGGCAGCACATCGACCGTATCATATTGGGCTTGAGCTCGGAGTTGATGAAGTTCTGGAAGTAGGGCAGGCCGTAGCGCGCCGTCATCTCGAACAGGCGTTCGGCGTTCGGGCTGTCCCAGTCGAAGTCCTCGGTGATGTTGTAGGTCGGGATCGGGAAGGTGAAGGCCCGGCCCTTGGCGTCGCCGGTCATCATGATCTCGATGTAGGCGTGGTTGATCAGGTCCATCTCGGCCTGCAATTCACCGTAGGCGAACGGCATGTCCTCGCCGGCGATGCGGGGGATTTGCTCGCGCAGGTCTTCCGGGCAAACCCAGTCGAAGGTCAGGTTGGTGAACGGCGTTTGTGTGCCCCAGCGCGACGGCACGTTGAGGTTGTAGATCAGCTCCTGCATGTACTGCTTGACCTCGTCGTAGCTGAGGCCGTCCTTGCGCACGAAGGGCGCCATGTAGGTGTCGAAGGAGCTGAACGCTTGCGCCCCGGCCCATTCGTTTTGCAGCGTGCCGAGGAAGTTGACGATCTGGCCGATCGCGCTCGACATGTGGCGCGGCGGGCTGGATTCGACCTTGCCGGGGACGCCGTTCACGCCTTCGTTGAGCAGCTTGCGCAGCGACCAGCCGGCGCAGTAGCCGGCCAGCATGTCGAGGTCGTGGATGTGCAGGTCGGCCTCGCGGTGGGCCTGGCCGATGGCGGGTGGGTAGACGTGGCTGAGCCAGTAGTTGGCGATCACCTTGCCCGAGACGTTGAGGATCAGCCCACCCAGCGAATAGCCCTGGTTGGCGTTGGCGTTGACGCGCCAGTCCTGGCGCTCCAGGTACTCGTTGATGGAGGCGGCGACGTCGACCAGTGCGTGGCGGTCCTGGCGCAGCTTGGCGTGCTGTTCGCGGTAGACCACGTAGCTGCGCAGGGTTTTGCGGTAGCCGGCGTCGTACAGCACGCGTTCGGCGGTGTCCTGTATCAGTTCGACCGTCAGCTGGTCTTGCGGGCGCAGCGACGACAAATGCAGCAGCGCGCACTCGGCCAGGTGGCGCGCTTCGGGCAGGTCGAACTCGCTGCTGGCGCGCCCGGCTTTCAACAGTGCGGCCTCGATCTTGGCCAGCGTGAAGGCTTGCTCGCTGCCGTCGCGCTTGATGATCCTGGTGTGAATTAATCCTTGCATGCTTGCTCCTTGATCCCATATCTAGTTGGTTTGCCCTAGGTTAGGCACTAGATATGGTGTCGTCAACGAAAGTCGGCGCGGTTTTGCAATTCCTTGATATGGATTGTCTTTGAGCTGTACTCAAAGGCCGGCGTCTGGCCGGCACGGAGGCTTTACGCGCAGTGTAAGAAAATTAAATAAAATAGCTGGATGACCTACACATTCTCTCCAGCGACACCAGACGCGACTGCGTTCAAAGCCCTCTATGACACCACAGGTTGGGGACCGCTTGACCGGCGCGACGACTTTTACGATGCGACGTTGCGCGGCTCCTGGGCATCCTTTGCCGCATATGACGCAGACCAATTGGTAGGCTTCGCCCGCGTCATTTCGGATGGCAAGCTGCATGGCTTCATTACGGAGATGATTGTTCATCCTGACTATCAGCGCCGTGGTCTTGGCGAGGAATTGATTAATGCATTGGTTGCGCGGTGTCGGGCTGCGGGGATAAATGACATCCAGCTGTTCTGTGCCAAGGGCAAAGTCGATTTTTATGTACATTGTGGGTTTGCCAAACGCCCAGACGACGCGCCAGGCATGCAGCATCGGAACGATGATTTGAATGGAGGATCAAAATGACACGAGTTCGAGTTGAAAGCTTCACGATTTCTATCGATGGCTATGGGGCGGGGCCGCATCAGGATCTCAATGAACCGCTCGGCGTGGGTGGCAAGGAGCTGCACCAGTGGTTCATTCCAACCCGCACGTTCCAGCATGCCCACGGTGCAGGCGATGGTACGACCGGTGTCGACGACGAATTTGCCGCGCGGGGATTTAAAAACGTCGGCGCCTGGATTCTTGGGCGGAACATGTTCGGGCCGGTTCGTGGGCCTTGGCCCGACTTGAACTGGAACGGCTGGTGGGGTGATAACCCACCGTACCACGTTCCGGTTTTTGTCTTGACTCATCATGCACGGCCATCGATCCAGATGGAAGGCGGCACGATATTCCACTTCGTCACGGGCGGTATCCATGAAGCGCTGGACCGTGCCCGCGAAGCAGCAAACGGCAAAGAGGTGCGCATTGGCGGCGGCGCCGACGTGATCAGGCAGTATCTTCAAGAAGGGCTTATCGACGAGCTGCATATCGCGATCTCGCCGATTCTGCTGGGAAGCGGCGAGCGCCTGTTCGAAGGAGTCGACCTGCGGGCTTTGGGATATGAATGCGTCGAGTTCGTGGGAACGGATAAGGCGACCCATGTTGTAATCCGGCGCACCTGAAGCCCCGGTTGGGGCACGCCTGCGCGGTCGTTGTGGCGAACCTCCTATTTTCTCCTCTATTTTTTCGGCTTTCCCCAATTTCGGTCGGCAGATCCGGAAATAGCCTGATGCTTAAAAAATAGGAGAAAATCGAAGTTTTGCCACAAGGAGCGCGGCGGCGCACCCCATGTGCATACTCTTTTGGTTGGCTGAGGGGCACTAATCCTGAAGGCCTGCACTTCACAGGCGAAAGCCAAACTGATCGGCGCTGAACACCGCTATCGTGGGTCAGTTCCTGAAGCTCTCTGCTGAAGCGCAATTTTCTCGGATACCCCCAATGATTGATCATGAAAAATTGACCACGCGTCGCGCCAGAATCGGTGATTTGTCTCGATTATTGGAACTATTGGCCGATGACAACTTAGGGAAAAATCGAGAAGCTATCGGCAGTCGCGAAGCCTGTTATGTTCTGGCTTTCAACGCAATAGATAGCGTTATCAATCAGTACTTGCTGGTCGGCGAGCTAGAGGGAAGTGTTATCGCGATGTTGCAATTGACATTCATCCCCGGACTTAGCCGGCGTGGCGCGCTGCGAGCCAATATCGAAGCCGTGCGCGTTGACAATGGCTTGCGCGGGCAGGGAATCGGTAGTTGGCTTATGCAGCAAGCTATCCTGCTGGCTGGTGAACGCAATTGTGGTTTGGTTCAGCTGACTAGCGATAAAACCAGGGCGGAGGCGCATCGTTTTTACACCCGCCTCGGCTTTGTTGGAAGTCACGAGGGGTTTAAGCTCAAGCCATAGTTTCACCCGGCCTACTTGATCAACGCGGCCACTCGCTTGACGAACACCGGATCCGGTTCGGCGTCGAGCCGGGTGCTCTCCACCTGCACCGTGCCTTTGTCGTCGAGCAGCGCGATGCGGGTGGTGTGGTTAATCTCGCCGTTCTCCAGCCTGCGGTACTTGATGTTCAACGTGGCCGCCAGCGCGCGCGTTTGGCTGTCGCCGTCCGCCGTCACCAGCCGGAACTGCGCCGGATCGAGCTGATGCATCTTCAATAAACCGGACAGCGAGGCCGGCGTGTCATGGCGCGGATCGAGGCTGACCATCAGCACCCGCAGGCGCTTGCCATCCGGCCCCAGCGCGGCCACCGTGCGCTTGAGCGTTTCGATGATCACCGGGCAGGCCGCATGGCAGTCGCCGTAGAACATGGTGATCAGCACCGGCGTGCCCGCCATGTCGTGCAGGGCGAAGTGCTGGCCGGTGGCGTCGGTCAGCGTGGCGTCGAGGCGGTAGATCGAGTTGCCGGGCAGCGCGGCGGCCAGCGCCGTCCAGGCGCACAGCGGGAGCAGCAGCGCGGCGGCCAGGACGGCGCGGCGCAGGGAGGCGAGATTGTTCATGGCATGTTTCCTTGAGTGGGAGTGACGGGATCGCGCGCGCAGCGGAATCCCAGGTTGGCGCCGTCCTGCCGTGCGTCCATCGCGGATAGCAGGGCCAGGCGCATCAGCACGGCGTAGTTGCGGCGGTCGGCCAGCGACACTGCGGCGCCGCCGCAATAATCGAGCAGTTTTTGATCGCCGCTGGCGCGGCTGTCGGCATTGACGAACAGGCCGCTGTAATCCTCGACCCATTCCCACACCAGTCCATGCAGGTCATGGATGCCGTAGAAGTTGGCCGATCCGGTCGCCACGCTGCGCGGCGGCTGCTTGCCGGCGTCGGCGTACCAGCCGAGGATGTGGGCCAGCCAAGCCGGGTCGTCGCGGGCGTCGGGACGATGGTCGTCGGCGGCGGCCGCGAACTCCCATTCGTACCAGCGCGGCAGGCGGCCGCCCTCGGAGGCGCAATACGCCTGCGCGGCGAACCAGCCCACGCGCACCACCGGCGCGTCGGCGGCCAGCGGCGCGTAGTCGGTGGCGCCGCTCCAGCCGGACAGATAGGTCGGCGCCGCCAGCAGCGCCGGCGCCAGCCCGCTTTGCCAGGCCGGCGTGCGCCGCACGAAGTCCGCGTACTCGGCGTTGGTGACCAGCCGGCTGCGCAGCAAATAGGGCGCCACCGCCGCCGGCGCATTCACGCCGTCGGCCGGCAGCACGCTGCGCAGCGTGCCGCCGGCGATGGCGACGTAGCCCACGTCGGCGGCGCCGGCGCGGTCAGCCAGCGCCGCCAGCATCAGCAGCAGCGGCAGCAAGCCGCCGGACGCGGCGCGGGGCTTCATGGCTGGCGCGACTTGCGCATGTCGCGCACCTGGGCCGGCGTCACCGCTGGCGTCACCTTGTTCATCTCCACGCCGACATAGTTGATGACGGCGGCGATGTCGTCGTCGCTCAGGTCCTGCGGCGGCATGACGCCGTTGTAGTGCTCGCCATTGACGACGATCTCGCCGTTGCGCCCGTTGAGCACGATGTGCGCCATCTCATACGGCCGCTGCTGGAAGAAGTCGGAATTGGCCAGCGGCGGGAAGACGCCGGCGACACCCTTGCCGTCCGCCTGATGGCAGGCCGAGCAGTTGCTGTCGTAGACCGCCTTGCCGCGCAGTTGCTGGGCGCGGTCGACGCCGGCCACGGCGGGCTTGGCGGCCGGCGGCGCGGCCTTGGCTGCGGCTGCGGTCGCGCCGCCCGCCAGCGGCTTCTTGATGCCCTTGCCGTAGATCTCAGGCCGCTCCGGGCCGCTGACCGCCATCAGGCCGATGGCGCCCTTGTTGAAGGCGCGCGTCAGCGAATGGTCGACCAGCGTCAGGTTGCCCGGCACGCGCGGGACGAATTCGACGATGGTCGAGCCACCGGCCGGCACCATCGTGGTCTGCACGTTTTCCTGGTAGTGGCTGCCGCCCTCGGTGTAGACGCGGTCGAAGATGGTGCCGATGATGTGGAAGCTGGACGTGATGTTGGGACCGCCCACGCCGAAGTACATCCGCACCTTTTCGTTGGCCTTGGCGGTGAGCGCGTTGTTGCCGGTCAGCGCGCCGTCGGCGCCGTTGAACAGCACATAGGTCGGCTTCTCGTCGATGGCCTTCTGCATGTCGAAGCCCTGCACGCCGAGCGCGCGGTAGGCGCCGCTGGTGTAGAAGTCGCCCTGCATCACATAGTATTCGCGGTCGACCGGGGCCATGCCTTCCTTGGGCTCGACCAGGATCATGCCGTACATGCCGTTGGCCACGTGCATGCCGACCGGCGCGGTGGCGCAGTGGTACACGTACAGGCCGGGCGACAGCGCCTTGAAGGTGAAGCTCGCTTCGTTGCCGGGCGCGATCAGGGTCTGAGCGGCGCCGCCGCCGGGGCCAGTCACGGCGTGCAGGTCGATATTGTGGGGCAGCTTGTTGTCCGGCAGGTTCAGCAGGTGCAGCTCGACGGTGTCGCCTTCGCGCACCCGTATCATCTTGCCCGGCACGGTGCCGCCGAAGGTCCAGAAGGTGTAGCGGCTGCCGGGCGCGATCTCGCGCTCGACTTCTTCCACCGTCAGGTTGACCACCACCTTGGCCGGGGTCTTGCGGGTGATCGGCGGCGGCAGCAGCGGCGGCGCCAGCAGTTCCTGGGTGATGGTGGGCAGGGCCGTCTCAGCCGGGGTGGCCGCCGCGGCGGGGAGCATGGCGAGTACGGCGCTGGTAATGCCGGCTGCGACCAGTTTCAATTGCGTTTTCATTTTTTTATTCGCCTTTGTAGTTTGGATGTGCACCCATGGATGAGTGCGAACCCATGCTATGGGAAGGAATCGGCAAAGTCCTTGATCCAGGTTGTAGATTTCAAAAAAGCTACAGCGGCTCAGTGGGGCGTGATCAGGAAGTCGATGACGATCTGGCCGGGCACGCGCGACACGTAGGCCGCCTCCACGCGCGGCCCGTAGCGGTGCTGGATCTGGGCCAGCAGCGGCAGCGGGTCGTGGTCGTTACAGAAGCGCATGATCTCGCCGGGGTTGAGCGCGTCGAGCGCGCCGAAGATGGCGGCGTGGCGCATGCGGCGGGCCACGCCGCGGGCGTCGAAGGGATAGATGCCGTCCGGGATGGCGGGCTGGGAACAATCGTGGGACATGGTGGACTCCTTGAATAAGAAAGCAGGGCGGCGCACCGCCCCGCAGAGAGAACTATCAGGCGCGGTCGGCGGCGACGGCCGCCAGGCGGGCCTTGCCGCGCACCGTCAGCAGGCGCCAGGCGAACAGCGCCAGGAGCAGCGTGCCCATGGCGAACACCACGTCACCGGGCACGCGCATCCAGACCAGGGTTTCCATCACCTTCGAATGGATCACCTCCGGCGAACGGGCGAACCACATGCCGGTGCTGACGCTAGCCCAGGCCTGGTAGATGCCGGCCGGCACCAGCGAGATGAAGACCATCATCGCCAGGCCGATGTTCAGGCACCAGAACATCGGTTTCAGCAGCGCGTCGGACCAGGCCAGGCGGTCGCTCAGGCCGCGCAGGCAGAACAGCAGCAAGCCGATGCCCAGCATGCCGTACACGCCGAACAGCGCGGCATGGCCGTGGGCCGCCGTCATGTTCAGGCCCTGCATGTAGTACAGTGCGATCGGGGTGTTGATCGAGAAGCCCAGCAGGCCGGCGCCGATGGTGTTCCAGAATCCCACCGCGATGAAGCACAGGATCGACCACTTGTAGGTCTGCACCCAGGGCGCGGCCTTGGAGCGCTGGTAGTTGCGCCATGCTTCGACGCCGATCATCGACAGCGGCACCACCTCCAGCGCCGAGAACATGGCGCCGATGGCGATCACGAAGGTTGGCGTGCCGGTGAAGTACAGGTGGTGCAGCGTGCCGAGGATGCCGCCGAACAGGAACACGATGGTTTCCAGCACGATGGCGCTGTTGGCGGTGGACGCGCGGATCAGGCCCAGGCGGGTGAACAGCAGCGCGATCACCGCGGTGGCGAACACTTCAAAGAAGCCCTCGACCCACAGGTGCACCAGCCACCAGCGCCAGTACTCGATCATCGAATAGTGGGTGTGACGGCCCCAGGTCAGCGAGGTGGCGTAGAAGCCGCCGATGCACAGCGCGGCCAGGAACACCATCATGATCAGGCCGCGGCTTTCCGATTTCTTGACCAGCGCCGGCCACAGCGCGCGGCCCAGCAGCATGACCCAGAACAGCAGGCCGACGAACAGCAGGATCTGCCAGATGCGGCCCATGCTGGTGAATTCCAGGCCCTGGTTGCCGATCCAGAAGGCGAAGGCCGTGCCCTTGTGCTGCAGCGAACCGATCCAGCCCATCGCGGTCGAGCCGACCACGATGAACAGCAGCGCGTAGAACAGCAGGTTCACGCCCAGCTTCTGGAACTTGGGCTCGTGGCCGGAGATGGCCGGCGCGATGTACAGGCCGGTGGCCAGCCAGGCGGTGGCGATCCACAGCACGGCGAACTGGGTGTGGATGGTGCGGCTGACCACGAACGGCAGGATCTGCGCCAGCGGATAGCCGAAGAAGCTCTGGCCCTCGACCGCGTAGTGGGCGGTGATGACGCCCATGCCCACCTGCGCCAGGATCAGGCCGATGACGACGAAGAAGTATTTTTTGGTCGCCAGCATCGACGGCGTCGGCTTCAGGTTGAACAGCGGATCGGTCTTCGGCGGCACCGGATCGGCTTCCTCCTTGGCGGTCGAATGCACCATCACCATGGCGGCAATGGCGCCTATCATCAGGATGATGCTGGCGATCGACCAGACGCCGGCGCCGGTGCTGGGACGGTTGTCGATCAGCGGCTCGTGCGGCCAGTTGCTGGTGTAGCTCAGGTCGACGGAACCGGGACGGTCGGTGGCGGCCGCCCAGGCCGACCAGAACACGAAGGCCGGCAGGGCCTTCAGGTCGTCCTGGTCGGTCAGCGAATTGGCGTTCATCGCATATTGTTCGCGCAGGTGGTCGAGCGCGCGGTCGTCGCCGAACAAGCCGGTGTAGTGGCGCGCCACTTCGCGCACGGCGGCGGCGCGGTCGGCCGACAGCGTGATGCTGCCCTTGGCCGCGTCATAGGTGTTGTGGCGCATTTCTTCCTTCAGGCGGGCGTTCAACGCCGCCTGGTTGGCCTTGCTCAGGTCGTCGAAGCGGGCGCCGAATTCGCGCTGGGCCCAGATCTGGCGCAGCGCCAGCGCTTCGCGGTGCAGCCAGTCGGCCGACCAGTCGGGCGCGACATAGCTGCCGTGTCCCCAGACGGTGCCGAGCTGCTGGCCACCGGCCGACAGCCAGGCTTGCTGGCCGCGATCAACCTGGCCTTCGTCGAACAGCACGGCGCCGTCGGCGCTGAGGATTTGTTTGGGGATGGGCGGCGCGGTCAGGTAGATCTCCGCACCCACCCAGCCGAGGACGGCGAAGGAGAGGGCGCAGATGACGGCGAGCCAGGTCCAGAGCTTGCGTGTGGCTTGCATGGCATGGTTCCTTAAGTTAGTGGATGGGTCAGTTTGAATACTGCGCGAGGCGGCCAAGACCGGATCGACGGAGCCGATTCTAGGCTTGGGGTTTAAACATGTATATTCGATTCCAGTTTTTCTTGATGCAGGTTATGAACAAATAGTTACGATGCATGAATAATGGCGCTGCCGACTTCACTGGAGCCCTTCATGCGCTTGACCGCCTTCACCGACTACACGCTGCGCACCCTGATCTACCTGGCGGGCCAGCAGGGCCGCCTGGCGACGATCGCCGAAATCGCCGAGCTGCACGGCATGTCCAAACACCATCTGACCAAGGTGGTGTACCAGCTCGGCCTGACCGGCGTGATCCGCACCGTGCGCGGCCGCCACGGCGGCATCGCGCTGGCGCGGGCGCCGGCGGCGATCCGCATCGGCGCCGTGGTGCGCGCCAGCGAGCCGGACTTTTACATGGCTGATTGTTTCGACGCCCGCCAGGCCCCCTGCGTGCACGCTGGCCGCTGCTGCGTGCAGGGCATGCTGGGGCAGGCGGTGCACGCCTACCTGGCGGCATTGGATGCGGTCACTTTGGCCGATCTGGCCTGTCCTGTCTACGCGCCTGATGCCGTGGCGGCCTAGTTCTTTCGGCCTAGGCCGTTAGCCTGATTGCCTTGCCGATCTGGCCGTCCTGCCGATAGTCGGGCTGGGCCGCAGCGCTTAACCTGATGCCATCCCCATGTCCGTCAGGAGATTGAAAGTGTCTAACAATAACAAGGCCGTCCAGGTGCTCGTCAGCAGCACCCTGTCGTTCACGATCTGCTTCGCGATCTGGATGATGTTCGCCGTGCTGGGTATCCCCATCAAGAAGATGCTCGGCCTGAATGAAACCGAATTCGGCCTGCTGGCCGCCATGCCCGTGCTGAGCGGCTCGCTGGTGCGCGTGCCGCTCGGCATCTGGTGCGACAAATACGGCGGCCGCATCGTGTTCTTCCTGCTGATGCTGTCGACCGTGCCGGCCATCTACCTGGTCGGCCTGGCCACCGCCTACTGGCAGTTCCTGGTGCTGGGCCTGTTCATCGGCCTGGCCGGCGGCTCGTTCTCGGTCGGCACGCCCTACGTGGCGCGCTGGTTCTCGCGCGAGCGGCGCGGCCTGGCGATGGGCATCTTCGGCGCCGGCAATTCCGGCTCGGCGCTGACCAAGTTCGTCGCGCCGGCCATCATCGCGGGCTGGGGCTGGCAAATGCTGCCCACCGTGTACGCCGTCGCCATGCTGGTCACGGCGCTGCTGTTCTGGGTGTTCTCGGCCACCGACCCGTCGCACCAGAGCGGCGCCAGCGTGCCGTTCTCCGAGCAGCTCAAGGTGCTCAAGGACCGCCGCGTGTGGCGCTACTGCCAGTACTACTCGGTGGTGTTCGGCGGCTACGTCGGCCTGGCACTGTGGATGACCAAATACTACGTCGGCGAATACGGCTTCGACCTGCGCCTGGCGGCCCTGCTGGCGGCCTGCTTCTCGCTGCCGGGCGGCGTGCTGCGCGCGCTGGGCGGCTGGATCGCCGACCGCTACGGCGCCCACAAGGTCACCTGGTGGGTGATGTGGGTTTGCTGGGTCTGCTTCTTCCTGCTGTCCTATCCGCCCACCGCGATGATCGTCAAGACCACCCACGGCGACCTGCAGATCCAGCTGGCGCTGTCGCCGTGGATGTTCACCGGCCTGCTGTTCGTGGTCGGCACCGCGATGGCCATCGGCAAGGCCTCGGTCTTCAAATTCATCGGCGACGACTTCAGCGACAACATCGGCGCCGTGTCCGGCGTGGTCGGCCTGGCCGGCGGCCTGGGCGGCTTCGTGCTGCCGATCATGTTCGGCGCGCTGCTGGACCTGACCGGCGTGCGCTCCAGCGCTTTCATGCTGTTATACGGCACGGTCTGCGTGTCGCTGGTCTGGATGCATTACTCGTTCCGCCCCACGGCGACGCCGCAGCCGGTCGCCGGTGCGGTCGCCGCCTGAGCCCAAACTTCAAGGAGAAAATGATGAGCAAGTACATGATTAACACGTGGGAGCCGGAGAGCTCCGCTTTCTGGGGCAGCGGCGGCAGCAACACCGCCAACCGCAACCTGTGGATCTCCATCCCCGCGCTGGCGCTGGCGTTTGCCGTGTGGATGGTGTGGAGCGTGGTGGTGGTCAACCTGCCGGCCATCGGCTTCCAGTACAGCACCAACCAGCTGTTCTGGCTGACGGCTTTGCCCGGCCTGTCCGGCGCGACATTGCGGATTTTTTACTCGTTCATGGTGCCGATCTTCGGCGGCCGCAAGTGGACCACCATCTCCACCGCCTCGCTGCTGATTCCGGCGATCGGCATCGGCTTCGCGGTGCAGGACGTCACCACCGGCTATCCGACCATGCTGGTGCTGGCGCTGCTGTGCGGCTTCGGCGGCGGCAACTTCGCCTCGTCGATGGCCAACATCAGCTTCTTCTTCCCGAAGGCGCAGAAGGGCTACGCGCTGGGCATGAACGCCGGCCTGGGCAACCTGGGCGTGTCGGCGGTGCAGTTCGTGGTGCCGCTGGTGATCACCGCCGGCGTGTTCGGCAGCCTGGGCGGCGATCCGCAAAGCGCCACCAAGGCCGGCCACACCACCACGCTGTGGCTGCAGAACGCCGGCTTCATTTGGGTGCCCTTCATCGCCGTCAGCAGCGTGCTGGCGTGGTTCGGCATGAACGACCTGGCCTCGGCCAAGGCTTCGTTCGCCGACCAGGCGGTGATCTTCAAGCGCAAGCATAACTGGCTGATGTGCTGGCTCTACACAGGCACCTTCGGTTCCTTCATCGGTTATTCGGCTGGCTTCCCGCTGCTGATCAAGACCCAGTTCCCGGACCTCAATCCGCTGCAATACGCCTTCCTCGGCCCCCTGGTCGGCGCGCTGGCGCGCGTCGTCGGCGGCATCATCTCCGACAAGCTGGGCGGCGCCCGCGTCACCGTCTGGACCTTCGCCGTCATGATCGCGGCCGTGTTCGGCGTCATCGCCTTCCTGCCGCATGGCGGCACGGGCGGCAATTTCAACGGCTTCTTCTGGATGTTCATGCTGCTGTTCGCCGGCACCGGCGTCGGTAATGCCTCGACCTTCCGCATGATCCCGGTGATCTTCCTGACCGAGCGCCAGCGCGCCACCGCCGGCAAGCCGGCCGCTGTGCAGCAGCAAGCCATCGTCGAAGCCAACAAGGAGGGCGCCGCCGTGCTGGGCTTCACCTCGGCGGTCGCGGCCTACGGCGCCTTCTTCATCCCCAAGAGCTACGGCACCTCGATCGCCATGACCGGCGGCCCGGACGCCGCGCTCTGGTGCTTCATCACGTTCTACGTCAGCTGCATCGCCATCACCTGGTGGTGCTACGCCCGCAAGAACGCGGCCATGCCTTGCTGAACGGAGCCACGACCATGCCATCCGCCCGCGTGATCACGCTGACCCCGTCGGTCGAATTCGACGCCGCGCTGGTGCGCAAGCTGAACCAGATGGGACCGCGCTACACCTCCTATCCGACCGCCGACCGCTTCGACGGCGGCTTCGGCGCCGCCCAGTACCGGGCCGCCGTCGCCGCCGTCGATCCGGCGGCGCCGCTGTCGCTGTATGTGCACATCCCGTTCTGCGCGTCGCTGTGCTACTACTGCGGCTGCAACAAGATCATCACCCAGGACCGCAGCAAGGCGGCCGAATACCTGGGCTACCTGTACCGCGAGATCGGCTTGCAGGGCGAGGTGCTGGGCAGCCGGCGCCGGGTCGACCAGCTGCACTTCGGCGGCGGCACGCCGACCTACCTGAGCGACAGGCAGATGGATGAGCTGCTGGCCACGCTGCGCGGCCAGTTCGCCTTCGCGCCGGACGATGAGGGCGAGTTCTCGATCGAGGTCGATCCGCGCACGGTCACGCCGGCGCGCATCGCCACTTTGCGCCAGCAGGGCTTCAACCGCATCAGCCTGGGCATCCAGGACTTCGATCCGGCGGTGCAGCAGGCGGTCAACCGCATCCAGTCCTACGAGGACACGATGGAAGTGCTGCAGGCCGCGCGCGACTGCGGCTTCCGCTCCATCAGCGTCGACCTGATCTACGGCCTGCCGCTGCAAAGCGTGGCCAGCTTCGGACCGACGCTGGACAAGATCGTCGCCGCCCGGCCGGACCGCATCGCCATCTACAACTACGCCCACATGCCGCAGCTGTTCAAATCGCAGCGGCTGATCAACAGCTTCGACCTGCCGGACGCGGAGACCAAGCTGGCCATGCAGGGCCTGTGCATCGAGCGCCTGACGGCGGCCGGCTACGTCTACATCGGCATGGACCACTTCGCGCTGCCGGCGGACGACCTGGCGCGCAGCCAGCGCGAGGGCAAGTTGCAGCGCAACTTCCAGGGCTACTCCACCCATGCCGACGCGCCGATGGTGGCGCTGGGCGTATCGGCCATCAGCGCGGTCGGTGCCAGCTACAGCCAGAACGAGAAGATCCTGTCGGCCTACTACCAGCGGCTGGACCGGGGCGAGCTGCCGATCGCACGCGGCATCGTGCTCAGCGCGGACGACCTGCTGCGGCGCGCCGTGATCGGCCAACTGATGTGCGACTTCGAGCTGGACTACGCCAGCCTGCCGCTGCCGGACGGCGTCGCCGCCGCCGACTATTTCACCGACGCGCTGGAACGCCTGAAGCCGCTGGAGGAACAGGGCTTGTTGTGCATCGGCAGCAAGGGCTTGCGGGTGAAGATGCGCGGACGCCTGCTGATACGCAATATCTGCATGGCCTTCGACAGCTACCTGCACGCGCCGCCGGTCGAGGGGCCGCAGCCGGCCCGCTATTCGCGCACCATCTGAGGACTGGCCATGGAAAAAAACAAAATCAAGGTGCAGACCTTTCTGTCCCGCGTGCCGCTGTTCAATTCCATGGGACCGGAAGAACTGTCGCGCATCGCGCTCGGCACCACCGAGGTGCGGGTCGAGCGGGGCGGCATGATCTTCCAGCGCGGCGACCCGTGCGTGGGCTTCCACCAGGTGCTGTACGGCCAGGTCAAGCTGGCGTTCACCTCGCTGGCGGGCGGCGAGAAGGTCATCGAGCTGATCGGGCCGGGCCAGAGTTTCGGCGAGGCGCTGATGTTCATGGGCAGCGCCTACATCGTCTCGGCCCAGGCCACCGAGGACACGCTGCTGCTGCACGTGGCCAAGCCGGCGATCTACCGCGAGATCCACAACGATCCCGAATTCGCCTGCAAGATGCTGGCCGGGCTGAGCCAGCGCATGCACGGCCTGATGTGCGACATGGAGTCGTACTCGCTACGCTCGGGCACTCAGCGCGTGGCCGGCTACCTGCTCAAGGAATTGCACGAGGACGAAGGAGGGCTGCTGACGCTGCCGGTCACCAAGGCGGTGCTGGCGTCGCGCCTGAACCTGACGCCCGAGCATTTCTCGCGCATCCTGGCCGAGTTGTGCACGCAGCAGCTGATCGCCTTCAAGGGCCGCAAGGTCACCGTACTCGACGTGCCGGCGCTGCGGCGCTGCGCCGCCTGAGAGGCATCCATGCACGACATCGAAAAATTCGTCAGCGGCTTCAGCCGCTTTCAACAACAGTACTTCACCAACGACGAGAGTCCCTACGGCAGCCTGCGCGCCGGCCAGCGCCCGCGCACCTTGCTGATCGGTTGTTGCGATTCGCGGGTCGATCCGGTTCTGCTGACCGGCAGCGATCCGGGCGACATCTTCGTGGTGCGCAATATCGCCAACCTGGTGCCGCAGTGCACGCCGACGGCCTCGGCCGGCGTCAGCTCGGCGATCGAGTTTGCCGTCTGCGAGCTGGAGGTCGAGCGCGTGATCGTGCTGGGCCACGCCGGCTGCGGCGGCATCCGCGCGCTGCTGGCGCCCCGTCCGGCGCAGCGCGAGACCGACTTCGTCGGCCAGTGGATGCGCATCGCCGAGCCGGTGGCGCAGCGCGTGCGGCGCGACCTGGCCCATCGCGGCAGCGCCGAGCAGCACCACGCCTGCGAGCTGGCCAGCATCCTGCTGTCGCTGGACAACCTGTTGACCTACCCGTGGCTCAAGCGCCGCGTCGACGAGGGCAAGCTGAAGCTGCACGGCTGGTACTTCGATTTACAGAGCGGGGCGCTGATGGCGTACTCGCCGCGCCGTCAGCAATTCCTGCCGCTGGTATGCCCGCTGACCGCGCGCGAAGCGATGACGGCCTAGGACGGCCTGGGGTCAAGTCTGACATTCGGACACAACTTCTACCGTATCGGACGCTACGGAAGAGGTTGTGTCCGAATGTCAGACTTCGTATATTGAACATGTCGCGTCGAAATCAGATAATAGAGATGTAGACGCGGCCGGGCGGAGTGATGCTGTTCAGACTGAGTGCCATTGAGCACGTGGGTCAGATAAGT
>Ga0247812_10000130_pt1 | contig 96135 bp, 101 predicted proteins | sample UWRJL149409B1_FD_178011 | JGI IMG/M metagenome (GOLD analysis project Ga0247812, IMG submission 178011) | Plant litter microbial communities from Arlington Agricultural Research Station in Wisconsin, United States - UWRJ-L149-409B-1 | ecosystem: Environmental > Terrestrial > Plant litter >... | reverse complement strand
GGAGCTGCTTGCCCGACTGGATGACCTTGTCGACGATCGGCAGGAGGTCCTTGATGTTGGAGATCTTGCCGTTGACGATGAGGATGTAGGGGTCTTCGAAGACCGCTTCCTGGCGCTCGGGGTCGGTAACGAAGTATGCCGACAGGTAACCCTTGTCGAAGCGCATGCCCTCGGTCAGCTCGAGCTCGGTGCCGAAGGTGTTTGACTCCTCGACGGTGACGACGCCTTCCTTGCCGACCTTGTCGATGGCCTCGGCGATCAGTGCACCGATCTCGGGGTCTCCGGCCGAGATGGACGCGGTAGCGGCGATCTCTTCCTTGGTCTCGATCTCCTTGGCGGAGGCGATGAGGGCTTCGATGACGGCGGCGGTGGCCTTCTCGATGCCGCGCTTGAGGCTGATCGGGTCGGCGCCGGCGGCGACGTTGCGGAGTCCTTCGCGAACGAGGGCCTGGGCGAGAACGACCGAGGTGGTCGTTCCGTCGCCGGCGACGTCATCGGTCTTCTTGGCTACCTCTTTGACCAGCTCGGCGCCGATCTTCTCGTAGGGGTCGTCCAGCTCGATTTCCTTGGCAATCGACACACCATCGTTCGTGATGGTGGGGGCGCCCCACTTCTTCTCGAGAACCACGTTGCGACCGCGCGGGCCGAGCGTGACCTTGACGGCGTCGGCCAGAATGTTCAGGCCGCGCTCGAGGCCGCGACGGGCCTCTTCGTTGAAAGCAATGATTTTTGCCATGTGTTACTCGTCCTTCCCGGACGTCTGCCTACGGAATTCTTTAGCACTCTGAGCATGCGAGTGCCAATGACAAAATTAGCACTCGGTAGGGACGAGTGCAAGAAAGTCGGCGGGCGCGCAACAATGACCCGCATTACACGGGTCATTGTTCGAGGGTGGATGAAGCGGGCGGTTCGCTACTGCGCGAGCCTCACCGATTCCGCCTGCGGGCCCTTGCTGCCCGTGCCGATTTCGAAGGTCACGCTCTGGCCTTCTTCGAGAACTTTGTATCCCCCCATGTCGATGGCGGAGTAGTGGACGAAGACGTCCTGGCTGCCGCCCTCGACGGTGATGAAACCGTATCCCTTTTCAGCGTTGAACCACTTCACGGTTCCGTTCGCCATGTGTTGCTCCCTGGTGCGTAATTAGCTGCGTCCGCACCATTCGCGGTGCGACCAATTCCAGATCGTAGTGGAGCGATTCCGCCGGTCAGAAGGGGTTGATCTCATATCGCCGCGATTACACAAGGATTAAACACGTCTGTAACACAGGGCGCCTTTTCGCGCCCCTCGCGGTGGTTATCCGGCGGGGGTGTAGTCGGCGCCGAGCACGATCGTGACGGGTGCGCCGAGGAAGGCGGTGCTCTCCCGAACGTCGCCGACGCCGAGGGTGGAGACGAGGCCGCGCGCGATGTCTTCGTCGGCCGGGTTGCTGTAATAGACGATGGTCTCTTCGATGTCGCTCGTCGACGCGGTGGTGGCGCTGCCGATGGGCCAGCCGGCGGCGGTGAGGGTGTCGCTGACGACTGTCTGCTGGCCGACGACGGGGGTGCCGTTGAGCACGGTGATCGTGATGCCGCGCGCGGGGTCGATCGTGGCGGGGTCGGTGAGCGGCAGTGCCGTGGGGGTGGAGGCGTCTTCGGGGTCGCTGGCCGACTCGCTGGCCTGAGGCAGCCCGGGAACCTCGAAGCGCACGCTCGGGTCGACGAGGGTCACGACGTAGAAACCGCCGACGACGAGCACGAGAGTGGCGAGCGCCGCCCAGGCGAAACCGATCCAGCCGCCGCCGCGCTTCTTGGGTGCGCGGTGCGCGCCGACACGAACGAGGTCCTTGGGCAGGTCGTCGAACCGGTCTTTCGGGTAACTGGCCATAGTTCTAATCAGTCGTTTCGTCTGGCAGGGGGTGAAGGGCTCTGTCCACCTGGCGTGAGCTGGTCAGCCTGCGCGCGGCCCGGGTCTGCACCCGGGCGTCACGTGCGCGCTGCAAGCGCTTGATGAGCATCGGATCGCGGCGCACGGCGTGCGGCGAATCGATCACGGCGTTCAGCACTTGATAATACCGGGCGGCGGAAAGGCCGAAGACCTCGCGGATGGCCTCTTCCTTCGCGCCAGCGTGCCTGGTCCACTCGCGCTCGAAGTCGAGCACCGCGATCTCGCGCGGGGTGAGGGCATGGGCGACGGGCTGATCCGACTCCACGCTGGCCGCCACGGCGCCCTCCTCGTTCTCGGGTATTCCTGAGGTTCTTCGCAAGCCTATGGCAGCTCTCCCGTGCGAACGCCCAACGCGCACGGCAGGTCGGCTTCGCGCCGATCGCCCGCGCGGAACGAAGTTAGGTTAGCCTAATAAGTACCCGATGGCCGCTTCGCCCGGCACCAGACAAGGAACGCCCCCGCATGCCTGCTCTCCCCCGTCGCTTCGCCCGCGGCGCCTCGGCCGTCGCCGCCGCCCTGCTCGTCGGGGTGCTCGCGGCCTGCTCCGGCGCCGTCGACTCCGGCGACGCACTGACGCCTACGGGCGACCAGTCGGTGCCGCTCGCCGATCTCGCCCTGCTCGACGACCCGCGCGGCCACGAGGGCCCGTCGACCGCGCTGCTGGCAGAGTCCACGATCCGCACCGTCGCCGACGACCCCGAGCAGACGCTGCCGGTGACCGTCACGTCGCACGACCTCGCCGGAGACACCGAGGTCACCGTGACATCCGCCGACCGTATCCTGGGTCTCGACGTCTCGGGCTCGATCGCGGCGACCATCTTCGGGCTCGGCCTCGGCGACAACGTGGTCGGGCGCGACATCTCGACGACCTTCCCCGAGGCGGCCGATCTTCCGCTCATCACCTCGGGCGGGCACGCGGTCAACAGCGAGGCCGTGCTCGCGCTGCGCCCCACCGTGCTCATCACCGACGGAACGATCGGGCCGACCGACGTCGTGCTGCAGCTGCGCGAAGCCGGCATCGCCGTGGTGTTCGTCGACACAGACCCGAGCATGGAGGGCGTGGGCGAGCTGGCCCGCCAGGTGTCGGCCGCGCTCGGCGCCGCGCCGACCGGCGAGCTGCTCGCGGCCGACCTGCAGCAGCAGATCACCGACAAGGTCGCCGAGATCGCCGGGATCGCGCCGACCGATCCGGCCGACAAGCTGCGCATCCTCTTCCTCTATCTGCGCGGCGGGGCGGGCATCTACTACCTCTTCGGCGAGGAGTCGGGCGCCGACGAGCTCATCACCTCGCTGGGCGGGGTCGATGTGGCCGGCGAGATCGGTTGGACGGGCATGAAGCCGATGACGGATGAGGCGTTGGTGGCGGCCAACCCCGACCTGATTCTCGTGATGACCGACGGCATCGAGAGCGCCGGCGGCGTCGACGGGTTGCTCGAGACGAAACCGGCGATCGCCCTCACCCTCGCCGGCCAGCACCGCCGGTTCGTCGACATGGCCGACGGCGAGATTCTGAGCTTCGGGCCGCGCACAGCCGACGTGCTCGACGCGCTGGCGCGGGCGATCTACGCGCCGCCCGCCGGCTGAGCGGCGCCCTCTTGGGCGCGTATCGAAACCCCAAGGCGCGGGCGCTGGTTTCGATACGGTCGCAGAGCGACCTACTCAACCGACAGTCAGCCGGTTGAGTAGCGCCCTCTGGGGCGCGTATCGAAACCCCGGCGGTGTTCGCGCGGTCGTTTTTCGCCATCGCGCCCGAAAATTCATAAGCGCAAGCGAAAATACGCAGCGCGACCGGGTCAGTTCTACGCGGGCTGGTTTCGATACGGTCGCTGGGCGACCTACTCAACCGGCGGCGGAGGCAGGCAGCCAGTCGATGCGGTCGCCGTGCGGGGCCACGAAGGCGAGCGGGTCGCCGTCGAGCGCGAGGGCGAACCGGCCCGGCAGCTGCGCTCCGGTGAGCCCCGTCTTCTGCTCGATGCCGTCGACGATGCGGGGAAACAGCCCGGCCGCCTCGAGCGACAGCCAGCGCGCGTCGAGCGCGCCCACGGCCGCGGCGAACAGCTCGCGCTGCGGCCTCGCCACGTAGACGAGCACCCCGCTCGAGATGACCACCAGCGTGGCATCCGACGGGGCCTGCGCGGCCAACCCGGCCAGCGCATCCGTCACGTCTCCGGCGACGAGCACCGGCGGATCCGCGCGTGCGATCTGCATCGCGGCCCGCAGGCGCGCGAGGCGTTCGTGCTGTTCGGGCCAGATGAGCGTCTCGAGCCAGCGGGAGTCGTCGGCGTCGCGCACGTCGAGCGGCACCAGGTCGGTGCCCGCGCGCCAGACGATCTCGGGCAGCCGTGTGGGCGGGGGGACGGGGCCCGTGGTCGCGCACTCGAGCATGACGGCGCTGGGGCCGTCGGCCGGATGCAACGGCTCACCGCCGTCGTAGCTGTAGCTGTACCGGTCGGGGTAGAGGCAGAGCCCGGCCGACGCGCCCACTTCGAGCAGGGCGATGGGCCCCGGAATGCTCGCGAGCACCGGCATCAGGGCGGCGCAGCGCAGCGGCTCGTTGGTCTGGGTGAGGCGCACGAGTGCTTCGCGTTCGACAGCGTCCCAGTGCGCGAGCGTGAACTCGCGCCACGGCGCGTACCCGCCGACCGGGGCACCGAGCAGACGGGTGACGGCGAACAGCAGCGCGGGCTGGCGGCGCGGGGCCGGGAGGCGTTCGATCGCGGCGATCAGCTCGTCATCGTCTGCCACACCGAGCGCCCACGATTCATAGGTCGCCGATCTTCCGCGGGCCTCGTTCTGGGCGAACCGCGTGTACCAGGCGGCTGTTGTCTCGTTAAGGGGCACCGCAGCATCCTGCCACCTCTATATGCACGGAGCGGGCGCCGACCGTCACCGGTCGACGCCCGCTCTGCCGCGACGCTACGCCCTGCGGCGGCGAACCAGCACGATCGCGACGACCGCGGCCAGCACGACGACCAGCGCGATGATCGCCCAGACGATCCAGCCGAAGTCGGCCGGGCTCTCGGCGCTGACCGTCTCGGCGGAGGTCGTCGCCGGGGCCGCCGCGTCGTCGACAGGCACGGCGCAGTCGGCCGCCGTGGTGAACGCGATCGAGATCGGGTCGAGCGCTTCGCCGGCCGGGTAGGTGCCGATCGCGCCGGCGCCCGCCTCGGTGAGCACGGCGGGGGCGGCCGTGATGGTCACGGCGCCCTCGTCGTTCTCGAGCACACCGGCGAGGTCGATCTCGGCGAACTCGACGGCTTTGTTGTCGACCGCGGCCCCGTCTTGCGTGGTGCCCGAGACGTCGAGCAGCAGCAGTGCCGTGTCGGCGTCGACGAACGTGATCTGCGGGTTCGACACCCTGGTGTTGAGAACGCCGCCGTGGCCGGTGAACGTGATCGACCCGGGGAAGGCGATGGCGCCCTCGCCCGACTCGGCGTCGTAGCCGCCGGTTCCTGCGCTGAAGCCGAAGCTCGGCACCGCGTAGGTGGCACCGTCGGCGACCGTCCACTCGCCCTTGGCGATCGCGCCGCTGATGTAGGCGCGGAACGACTCCTTGAAGCCCCAGGTGAGAGTGGCGTCGTCGACGACACAGCCGGCGACCGCCGCGGAGAGTTCGGCCGGCTCGATCGTCAGCTCGACCCCGCGGTCGACGGAACCCTGGAACGTGAGCGTGTGCACGCCGCTGAGTCCGGCGGGCAGGCGGCCCGTCCAGGTGACGGTGCCCGTGGCATCCGCCGTCGCATTCGTGTCGAGAACCGTCGGCGTCGAGTAGATGACGACCAGGATTCCGGTCTCGTTGGGCTGGAAGCCGCTCGCGGTGATGGTCACCTCGTCGCCGGCTTTCAGCGCGGTCCCCTGCGCGATCGCGATGCCGGTGGTCGCCGGCGGCGTCGCGGCGGGCACGTTGGCCGCGCCCTTGAACGAGGCGACCGTGGCGCCGACCGTCGCGTTGACGACGTTGGGCGCTCCGACCACGAAGCTCACGGGGTCGAGGGCCGAGCCGACGGCGTAGAAGCCGCTGCCGTTCAGCGAGAACACCGCGGCGCCCTGGCTGGTGAGAGACGCGGGCACGCCCGAGTAGCTCACGGTGTTGTTCGGCGTCGAGCGCGCGGCTGCCGCGAGGTTCAGCGTGGCGAACGGCGTGGACGCCCCGCCGTTGACGCTCACGAGCAGCGTGCCCGAGGTGGCGCTGTCGACGCGCACGACCGGGTTGCTGAGCGTGATGTCGAGCTGGCCGGCATGGCCGGTGAAGCGCACGGAGCCCGAGTAGTTCGAGGTTCCGACGCCGGTCGCGCGGTCGAAGGTTCCGCCCGCGGCCTGGCCGAAGGTGAAGATGCCCCCGGATGAGGCGACGCCCGAGGTCGTCACGGCTCCCTTGGCGATCGGCCCGGTCACGTAGCTGCGGAAGGATTCCTTCACGCCCCACGCGAGCGAGCCGGCGCCGACGGACTGCGCGGCGACCGAGACGGCCGCGGTGGCGGTCGATGCGGAGAACAGCGTGGTGTCGGCGGGGGTGAACGTGGCCGAGAACTCACTGACTCCGACGGGCAGGTTGTCGACCGTGAAGCTCGCGCCTCCCGTCGAGGAGACCGCGACGGTACCGAGCACGGTGTTGCCTGCGGCGAAGGTGACGGTTCCCGCGGTGACGGGCGCGACCTGGGCGGCGAGGGAGGTCGACCCGCCGGCGGTGAGCGTGGCCGGGTTGGCCGAGAGCGCGAGCGACGTCGCCTGCACGACGGGCGGCAGCGGCACCTCGGGCTCGACCGGGACGGTCGGGTCGACGGGCACTGTCGTGTCGATCGTGAAGGTGACAGCGTCGAGGGCGGTACCGGCCGGGTAGAAGCCGCCGAACGCCACACCGCCGGCCTCGGTCAGCGTCGCGGGGGCGCCCGCGAAGCTCGCCGAGGTGGCCGTCGAGGTCGCCGTTGCGGCAGCCAGGTCGAGCGTGGCGATGGTGACCGCGGCTCCCCCGTCGACCTTCACGGCGAGCGTGCCGGTCTTGGGCCCGGTGACGCGGATGCTCGGGTCGCTGAAGGTGATGTCGAGCTGTCCGTCGTGGCCGTAGAAGTGCAGCGACCCGCTGTAGAGCGCGGTGCCGAGGGCGGTGGTCGCGTCGAAGCTTCCGCCGGTCTTGTACGGGAAGTTGTAGATCCCGTTGTTGTCGGTGACTCCGGCCGCCGTGACCGAGCCGTGCGCGATCGGGCCGGTGATGTAGTCGCGGAACGACTTCTTCACACCCCAGTCGAGGCTGGCCGTCGACGGCGCTGCCGGGGTGGCCACGACCGGGACGGTGGTGGTCGAGCCGGCGAAGAGCTTCGGGTCGGCGGGCGCGAAGGTCGCGGTGAAGGTGGTGGTTCCGGCGGCGATCGGCGGGGTGACCTGGCTGGCCGTGCCCGACGCGTCGACCGGCACGACGCCGACCGTGGTGCCGCCCGAGGAGAACGTGACGGTTCCGGCGGTGACCGGCGTCACCTTCGCGGTCAGCGCGGTGGCGTTGCCGGCGGTGACGGCCGTCGGGGTAGCGGTGAGCGCGAGCGTCGTTTTGGTCTGGCTCGTGGCGAAGGTGATGGGGGTGTAGGTCTCGAACGGGGCGTAGACCGCTCCGCTGCCGGCGTAGGTGTAGATGCCGTAGTTGCCCGTCGCGGGTTCACCGCTGAAGCCGGGCTTCACCGGGATGTCGATCGAGAACGATCCGTCGGCGCCGATCGCGACCGCACCGGCAGAAGCACCGCCGACCGTCGCGACGTCTTCGGCGTTCAGGAACCACTTCGTCGTCGTGCGGTCGGCGGCCCGAGCGGACGACGGGGCTCCCGCGCTCGCCTTCCAGGTGTCGGCGAACTTGCCGAAGGTCACGTAGGCGCCGCCGAACTTGCCCGCGAGCGGCGGACGCGCACCGTTCGTCGCCGGAGCGTTCGGGGTGAAGCCGGTTCCGGTGACGGTGACGGTCTCACCGGCACTGCTGACCGTCGACTTCGAGATCGTGACCTTCGGCGACGCGAAGGTGATCGGCGTGTAGGTCTCGAACGGTGCATAGACCGCTCCGCTGCCGGCGTACGTGTAGATACCGTAGTTGCCCGTCGCGGGCTCACCGCTGAAGCCGGGCTTCACCGGGATGTCGATCGAGAACGATCCGTCGGCGCCGATCGCGACCGCTCCGGCGGAAGCACCGCCGACCGTCGCGACGTCTTCGGCGTTCAGGAACCACTTCGTCGTCGTGCGGTCGGCGACCCGAGCGGACGACGGGGCTCCCGCGCTCGCCTTCCAGGTGTCGGCGAACTTGCCGAAGGTCACGTAGGCGCCGCCGAACTTGCCCGCGAGCGGCGGACGCGCTCCGTTCGTGGCCGGAACGTTCGGGGTGAAGCCGGTTCCGGTGACGGTGATGGTCTCACCGGCACTGCTGACCGTCGACTTCGAGATCGTGACCTTCGGGCCGGTCGTGGCGGCGACGGTCGATGCGGCAGAGGTCGAGGCGACGAACGCCGCGGCGTCGGTCGGGGTGAACTTCGCTGTGACGCTGTGCGCACCGGCGGTGGAGAAGGTCGCGGTGGTCGTCGCGGTTCCGGATGCGACGGGTACGGTCGCGAGCGACGTCGCGCCGTCGAAGAACTCGACGCTGCCGACGGCACCGGCGGGAGCGACGGTCGCGGTGAGCGACACCGCGGAGCCGACGGCCGCCGTCGCGGGCGCTGCGAGGCTGGTCGTTGTGGCGACGGCCGGGGCGACCGGCGCGGTCACGGCGAGCTGGATCGTCACCGGGTCGAGGGCCGAGCCCGCGACGCGCTTGCCCGCCGCGCTGTCGCTGGCGCTGACGAACGTCGCCAGCACGGAAGTGCCCGCTTCGGTGATCGTCGCGGGAACGGCGGCGAACGTGATGAGCGTTCCGTCGGCGTTCACCGTCGGTGTGACGGCCGAGAAGTCGAGGTTCGCGACCGTGCGCACCGCTTGGGCGGCCGTCGGCAGCTCGGGGTTCGTCTTGTGCGAGTCGCCCGCGGTGACACCCGACAGCGTTCCGGTGGAACCGTTGATCGTTACGACCGGGTTCGAGAGGTAGAAGTAGTTGCCAGGAACCACGCCCGGAGTCTGGGGGAACCCGGCCATGTAGCCGATGCGCGCATTGCCCGTGAAGTTGAGTGTGCCGCTCTTCGTCGCGGGGTCGTACGTCGACGTCGTCGCTGCGGGGAACGAGAACGTGTCGGTCGCGGTCTGGGTCGCCCCGGCACCGACGCCGCGAGTCGTGAACACCGCGCGATAGTCGGCCGCCACTCCCCAGTCGAGGTTGCCGCCGGTGACGGTGGCGGGCGCCGCCGATGCCGGAGTGACTGCGATGAGACTGCCGCCCGCGACGAGTGCCACGGCGATGAAGCCGGCCACCCATCTGCTCAGGCGCGAGGTGACTGTGTTCACGGTGGTGATTGCTCCAAGGGGTCGCACCGGTGCCACCGCGCAGCACGAGACCGTGACAATCGAGGGGAAACCGGAGCCGGGAAGGACAGAGTAGTTAGCTTAGGCTTGGCTTACTTCTCGACCCTATTGCGTGCGAGTTCCCCTTGTCAAAATTAAGTTAGGGCAACCTAATTAACGATCATCGCTGGCGGCGCGGTACATCGAGATGTGCGCGATACCGGCTTCGTCGTAGGGCTCCCCGAAGGCCTCGAATCCGGCCTTCGCGTACAGCGGTGCGACGTACTCCTGAGCATGCAACATCATGGCTTCGCCGCCATAAAGGCTTAAGACCCGGTTCAGCAGCACCTGCGCGAGTCCTTCGCCACGGCGGTCGGGCCGCACGACTACGCGTCCGATGACACGGTGGGCGTCGAGGTGCTCAGGCGACTCGTCGAAAAGCACACGCAGGTACGCGGCCGTACCCGTGGCATCCGCTATGAAAAAATGCTCTGCACTCTGGTCGCGGTTGTCGAGTTCTTCTTCGTCGACCTTCTGTTCGACGAGGAAGACGTCGGTGCGCAGCTTGATCAGCGAATAGAGTTCGTTGGTTGTGAGTTCGCCCCAGTGTTTGTGGACGACGGAACATTCGGGCATGCGCCTGAGTTTAATAGAGCGGAAGACTTCTTCCCTCTTGTAAGGAGAACAGACATGACCACCAAGATCGTCAAGACCGAGGAAGAGTGGCTCGCCGAGCTCGGACCGGTTCAGTACAAGATTCTGCGTGAAGCCGGCACCGAGCGTCCGTTCTCGGGCGCCCTGCTCGACGAGAAGCGCGACGGCGTCTACACCTGTGGCGCCTGCGGAGCCGAGCTCTTCAAGAGCGGTGCGAAGTTCGAGTCGGGCAGCGGATGGCCCAGTTTCTATGAAGCCATCAACCCGGATGCCGTCACCCTGGTCGTCGACAAGAGCCTCGGCATGACGCGCACCGAGATTCGATGCGCCACCTGCGACTCGCACCTCGGCCACCTCTTCGACGACGCGTACCAGACCCCCACGGGCGACCGGTACTGCATGAACTCGTTGTCGCTCGGATTCAAGGAAGAGTAATTGTCGGCACTCGACGCGGTCATGCGTCGGCAGTCACACTCCAAGGTGACCGCCGACGCCCCTAGCCGACTGCAGCTGCTGCCTCTCGTCGAGGCGGCGGCCACGGTCGCCGACCACTCGGGGCTCAAGCCGTGGCGCCTCATCGAGCTGCGCGGCGACGCCCGCGTGCGGCTCGGTGCGGCGTTCGCCGAGGCGAGCGGCGCCCAAGGCAAAGACGCCGAGAAGGCAGGCTCGAAGCCCCTTCGCGCGTCGCTGCTGATCGCGGTCGTGTTCGTGCACAAGCCGAGCTTCAAGGTGCCCGCGTGGGAGCAGGAGGCCGTGGCATCCGGAGTCGCCCATACGCTCAGCCTGCTTCTCGACGAGGCCGGCTGGGGTGTGTTCTGGCGCACCGGGATCCTGACCCGCTCAGAACCCGTGCACCGCATGCACGAACTGGCGCCCAACGAGCAGCTGCTCGGCTGGCTCTACGTCGGCGGGCTGCCCGAGAAGACGAAGAGCGACAAGAAGAAGCGCCTCGAAGTCGGCCGCTACCTCAGCGAGCTCTCGTGACGATCACCGCGGCGTTGTTGTCGTTCGCGGTGGTCGCCGCGCTGCTCACCATCACTCCCGGGCTCGACACCGCGCTCGTGCTGCGCTCCGCCCTGGTGCAGGGCCACCGGCTGGCGATCGCCACCGGCGTCGGAATCATCTCGGGCGCTTTTGTGTGGGGAGTCGCCGCATCTGTCGGCCTCGCCGCTCTCTTGCGCGCATCCGAGACCGCATTCACGGTTCTGCGACTCGTCGGCGCCGCGTACATGATCTGGCTCGGTGCGCGTCTCATCTATACCCGCGTGATCAAGAAGACGGATGCCGCGGCTCTCGCCTCGGCCGACGGGGCGCTCCCCCGCGGCTGGTGGGGCGCGTGGAGCAAGGGACTGTTCACCAACCTGCTCAACCCCAAGGTCGGCGCCTTCTACGTCGCGGTGCTTCCCGGCTTCATCCCGGCCGGAACGAACGAGCTGCTGATGGGCGTTCTGCTCGCCGGTGTGCACGGCATCGAGACGGCCGCCTGGTTCACGCTCATCATCTTCGGCGCCAACAGCGTGCGTCGCTGGCTCGCCCGCGACATCGTGCGCAAGTGGATCGACGGCATCACCGGCGGGGCCCTGATCGGGTTCGGTGTGAGGCTGGCGCTCGTCGCGAAGTAGCACTATTACTGTCTGCATGAACGACGTGACAACAATGGAGTTGGGACTGCGGCGCACCGTCGACGCTCCGGTCGACGAGGTCTGGGAGTACTTCGTGGTCGACGGCCTGGCCACCTGGATCGGCGACACAACGCTCGGACTGCACAAGGGCGACACCTACCTCACCGCCGACGGGGTGACCGGCGAGATCGTCAGCCGCACCGACCAGTTGCGGCTGCGCCTCACCTGGCAGCCCGACGACTGGGACCACGCCACCACGCTGCAGGTGACGCTGATGCCGGCCGATACGGGCACGACGATCGGCTTCCATCAGGAGGGCCTCGCCTCGTCGACCGAGCGGGAGCGGATGCTCGAGCACTGGACGGCGGTGCTCGACGAGATCGTCGCCGACCTCTCGTGACCGCCTTGCCAACTCGGGGCCGCGCCGCCCAGTAACATTGACGTGCGCCATTTCTTGGCATTCGCCCCCTTAGCTCAGTTGGCCAGAGCACCGCTCTTGTAAAGCGGGGGTCGTCGGTTCGAATCCGACAGGGGGCTCAAAAAAAGAGCCAAAGATTTGGCTCTTTTTTCTGAGCCCTTACCGACGGAATACCGCCAAAGATTTGGCGCTTTTTTGAGCCCTTACCGACGGGTTACCGCCAAAGATTTGGCTCTTTTTTCTGAGCCCTTACCGACGGAATACCGCCAAAGATTTGGCGCTTTTGTGAGCCCTTACCGACGGGGTATCGAGGACCTGCTGCGTGTAGAGCGTGATCAGGAAGAACATCGAGATGAGGGCCGCACCCACGAGCAGCATCGCAACATTCCGCCGAACAACTGTGTACTCGTCCGGACCGACACCGCCCTCACCCGCCCTCGAGTGTCGCTAGTGACGGCGGAGTCGGCGGCGTGTCGAGGATATGACTTCGTTCGACAGGGCGGGGTCGGCCGTTGCGGTGGCGCGGGCGAGGACGAGGGCACCGACCATCTCGCTGAACACGCCGATGGCCGATTCGCGGGCATGTTCGCGATCGCGGTCTTGCTCCGGCTTGTCCGCGATTGCGACGAACAGGTCGGTGATAGCAGATAGGTAGCCGCGCAGACCGCGGCCGTATTCTGCCTGGGCTGCGCTGCCATGACGCGCCGCGTCGACGACGAGGGCGGCGGAAGCGCAGCCGTGTTCGAGGTCGTCGCGGTGATCGGCGGTCACGTAACTGTCGATGATGGTGTCCAGCGCGTCCCGCGCAGACATCGGGTGCTCTCCGACCATCCGATCGACCTCGTTCAGGGAATCGATGAACCCCTGACGGAAGACCTCGACCGCGAGGTCTTGCTTGGAGGAGAAATGATTGTAGAAGCCGCCATGGGTCATTCCAGCGGCACTCATAAGATCGTCGATACCGACTCCGTCGACCCCGCGGGCTCGAAATCGCTCACCCGCGGCGGTGACGATCTTCGCCCGGTTTTGGTCCTTTTGCTGCTGTGAAATTCTCGGCATCTCGCGCTATTCCCTGACCGGGTAGTTCCAGCGGGCGCGACCCGAAGGTGCTCCGCGGACGTGAATTGACATCCGATGATGACGTATGACATCTTTCCATAGATGACGTTCGTCATCAATAAACCTTTCGCGGGCATAGGGATGCGCGGACAGCTCGATGACCACAACAAATGAACGGATGAACCATGAGCAAGATCCTCGTCACCGGCGCCAGCGGACAGATCGGCCGCAAGACCCTCCAGCGGCTCCTCGACCGTCGACCCGCGAGCGAACTCGTCGGCCTGGCCCGTGATCCCGAAAAGGCCGCGGATCTCGCATCCTTGGGAATCGAGATCCGGCAAGGCGACTATTTCGACTACGACTCCCTCGTTCGCGCGTTCAGCGACATCGAAAAGGTGCTCCTCGTGCCAACCCACGCGTTCACCGACCGAAACACCCAGCATTTCAACATCATCACCGCCGCTCGGGAGGCCGGCGTCGGCCATCTCGTCTACACCCCGATCATCCGGCCGGCTGATTCCACGGCAGAGCTCGCGGAGGTGACTGTGCCTGATGTCTTCGCCGTGCAGGCACTCAAGGCTTCCGGCATGGACTACACGATCGCCGCCCACCCGCCGTTCCTCGAAAGCCTCCCGTTCTACATTGGTGAGGCGGCATCCGAGTTCGGCGTTCGGGTTCCTGCGGGTGATGGCAAGTCGGGCGCGGCGACGCGCGATGATCTCGCCGAAGCCCACGCGGTTATCCTCACTGAGCCGGGCCATGTGAACCAGAGCTACTCGCTACACGGAAGTCCCGCGGTCTCCTTCGCTGATGTCGCGGATATCCTGTCGGACCTCCGCGGTGGCGAGGTCGCCTACCTGCCTGTCACCGACGATGCCTACATCGACCACATGGTCGAAAGCGGGCTCCCGGAACCAGTCGCACAGTTCGCGCTCGGCTGGGTCCGAGGCATCAACGCGGGCGACTGGGACAACCCGAGCGGCGATCTGGAGAGACTCATCGGCCGCCCGCCGACGACCGCCGGCGAGTTTCTCCGCCACAGCTACTCTGAAGCGCGTTAGTCGTAGGGTCCGTTCCGCCCCGGCGGACAGCGAAGGCCGGCTCGATGCCGAGGAATCTGGCGCTGGCCGACGGCGCTTACCAGCGAATAGCGGGCCGCGCGGCGCAGGCGGGCGGGCGTCGGTGCGCGGCATGGCCCGGCGCTCCGTGGTTGATCCGCGATCGGGCGATCCCAGTCGTCGTTTCCGCCCATCGGGTCAGGTGGACTGTACGCGAATTTGGCGGCGCAACTGCGGCGGTGGCACTAGGCCGAGAGCGTCGATTCCAGGTGCCACACCTTCGCGACGATCTGCCAGCCGTCAGCACCGTCGACGAACGAGAGTTGGTCGACGAAGATGCTGTCGATGGCGCGCAATCGTAGTCGAACGACAGCCGCGTCATCCGAAAGCCAATCGACGCTGAGTACCTGCTCTGTGCGTTCGTGACCGGAGGACACCGGCGATTCGCGGTTCGCGACGACCTCGCGCCACACCGGGTAGGGGTCGACCGTCAGCACTCCCTCATCGACGTCGAAGAGCGAGCTCGCGGGGTGGAACACCTGGTCGAGCAGGGTGACATCGCAGGTGTAGATGCCACGAAAGTAGATGTCGACAGCGTGGTGGAGTTCTTCGGTTCGGCGCATGCGTCAACCGTGGCAGACGGATGCGCGAGGTCGCGGCGGCCAGACGAGGAATGGCGGTTTCCGCATCGAGTTTGACCGAATCAGGGGCCACCGAGCCAGTGGTCGATGCGGTGGTGGTCGGGGGTGAAGCCGTGGTCGACTCCCCAGAGCACGGCCTGGGTGCGCGAGGTGGCGCCGATCTTGGCGTAGACGTTGCGGATGTACAGCTTCACCGTGTTCGGGCTGAGGTAGGTGAGCGCGGCCACCTCGGCATTGCTCTTGCCCTGGGTGATCAGCGCGAGCACCTCCGCCTCGCGATCGGTGATGCCCTCGTGACGACCTGGCCACTCGATACCGGGCGCGTTGCCGGCCCGGCGGGGAGGGTCGCTCACCACGACCTCGCCGGCGCGCACAGCCTCCAGCGCCGCGACGAGTTCACGGGCCGTGAGCGACTTCGAGAGGTAGCCACGCACACCCTGCTCGAGCGCCTGGGTCACGAGCGACGGGTGGAAGTTCCAGGTGTAGACGACGACGTGGGAGGCGCGCGGACTGCGCACGAGAGCGGCGATCTCGTCGTGATCCGACTCGGGCTGAGCGAAAGAGTCGTACAGCACGATGTCGACGGTGTCTTTGAGGTCGAAGTTCGCATCGATCTCGGCGACCACCACCCGGTGACGGTAGTGGTCGAACATGTGGGCCAGGCCAGTGAGAACGACGTCGTAATCGTCGACCAGCGCGACGGTGAGGGGCTCGGCCATGGTTAGAACATACGCCCGATAGCACGACACGACTACACCCTTTGGGGTGTACCGGCGATTCTGGAGCTCTGGCTGAATTGCTCTCGGCTCGACATCCGTCGAACCATCACGCACACCTCGGTGTGCAGAAGAAAGGATGACCCATCATGATCGGTCTCATCATCAGCCTCATCGTCATCGGCCTCATCGCCGGAGCAGTCGCCCGTCTGGTTATCCCGGGACACCAGAACTTCAGCATTCCGATGACGATCCTGCTCGGCATCATCGGCTCGTTCGTCGGTGGCTTCCTCGGCTTCCTGATCTTCCAGCGCGACGCGATGGAGGGCTTCTTCCAGCCGGCCGGCATCATCGGATCGATTATCGGCGCGATCATCGTGCTGTTCCTCTACACGCGCTTTGCGGGCCGCAGCGCCGCTCGGCGCTAGTCGGTCGCGGCCCGTCCGGCGCCGGTTCGGCTCCGGGCGGGAATTCCGCCTCTGGGATATCGTGGCGGCAGTACCGCCGTCTCAGAGGAGAGCACGATGCAGCAGGATGCGCCCGTTCACTACGACGTCGCCGTGATCGGCGCGGGTCCGGCGGGCACGGCCGCGGCCCTGCGCGCGGCAGAGCTGGGGGCGCGGGTCGTCGTACTCGAGGCCGGCCGGCTCGGAGGCACCTGCGTCAACACCGGCTGTGTGCCGACCCGCGTGCTCGCCAAGACGGCACGCATGATGCGGGAGACCCGAACCGCGAGCGCCTACGGCATCGACGTGGGCGAACCGGCCATCGACTGGGCGCGCGTCGTCGAGCGCGTCGAAGAGCGCGTCGAGAAAGTGCGGTCGATCAAGCGCGAGGCCGAAAGGTTTGCTGCGGCGGGCATCGACCTCGTGCAGGAGGGTCGTGCCCGGTTCGAGAGCGACAGCGTTCTCGTGCTCGACAGCGGACGACGCGTGAGCGCCGACTCCATCCTCATCTGCGTCGGCGGACATTCCCGGCGGCTGCCCATTCCCGGGGCCGAGCTGGCGACTGTGCCCGAGGACATCCTCGGCCTCCCCGCCCTCCCCCGGCGCGCGGCCGTCATCGGCGGAGGCAACACGGGGGCGCAGCTCGTCACGGTATTGGCGTCCTTCGGGTCGGAAGTGACGCTGCTCGACGTGGCTCCCCGCATCCTGACCACGTCGGATGCCTCGATATCCGACCTCGTCGCGTCGTCGTTCGCCGCCCAGGGTGTCCAGGTACACGTCGGCATCCAGGGCGTCGACTCGCTCGCGAAACGCGACGACGGGTCGATCACCCTGACCTGGCGCGACGACGACGGCCCGCACGCCGACCCGTTCGACGTCGTCATCATGGCGACCGGATGGCCCGCCGACGTCAACGGCCTGGGCCTCGAACGGGCGGGCATCCAGATCGAGCGGTCGGCGATCCCGGCCGACCAGTACTTCCGCACGGTGGTGCCGCACATCTTCGCGGTGGGCGACGCGAACGGGCGCGACATGCTCGTGCAGGCCGCACAGTTCGAAGGCGAAGCCGCTGCCGAGAACGCGGTGCTCGGCGCCAACCGCCGAACACCCCACCACCTGCTCCCCGCGGGCGGATTCACCGATCCCGACTACGCGGGTGTCGGCTTCACCGAGGCCGAGGCACGCGAGCGCGACCCGCAGTGTGTCGTAGCGACGGTGCCGTACGGCGACGTCGACCGCGCGGTGATCGACGACCGCGAGACCGGCTTCCTCAAGCTCATCGCCGACCGGCGCCGCGAGCTCATCCTCGGCGCCCACGCCGTCGGAGAGAACGCCGTCGAGGTGATCCAATCGGTGACCACCGCGATGGCCGCGGGCATCGACGTGACGACCCTCGCGAACGTGCGCTTCGCCTACCCGACTTACAGCGTCGTCATCGGCAAAGCGGCGCGTGCGCTGGCAGAGAGCCCGACGCCCGACTCCGTGCTGCTCTGAGCAGGCTCACGCCCCGGGCCGATACCCCTGCCGGCAAGGTCCGCGACTCTCACCTCCCGCGCACGTGCGCCCGGCGCAGGCTCGCTCCGCGCACGGCGAGCGCGACGATACCTGGAATCTGGATCACCGCTGCGATCCAGTGCCAGCCGACACCCTGCTCGGGATAACTGTCGAAGCCGGTGGGAATGCCGTCCGTCGCCGTGTAGACACCGGCGAAGAAAAGAGACATAAATCCGAACAGCACGATCGACAGGACCCCCATCAGCACGAGGTCGTCGGCCGTATCGTGCCGGAAGAACGGCACGGCCATGAACACCCCGACTGCCGCGGCCACCCCTGCGGCGATCACCACGAAGGGGGGAAGCGGAATGAACGGCCAAGCGACCGTCTCATCCCAGCGGGTCGTGTCACGCAGGCCCATCCTTCCGCCGGCGAGGACGAAGTTGAGAAGGCTGAGCAAGAAGAACAGCAGCATCGCGAAAGCGGCGTACATAAAGACCCGCTTGCCCCGCGCGGCGCGGGAGTCGAGTTCGATATCGGATGCTGCGGGGCGGTCTGTCACGTACGTGCTCCTCTGAGGCGGCTAGCCGATTGTATCGAGGGTGCTCGGCGTGTGGCCGGAGGCCCTGCGGCTGCTGCGGATGGCGCTGGAAGAGTAAGCGGGGTCAGTACTCGGCGATACGCGCCAGGCCGGCCTTCTCGCCGACCTGGGCGTGCGGGCGTACTACGAGGGTTACGCCGCATGGATGCTCGGCAACGGCGTCGACGGATTGATCGACAGTGTCGACGAAGAGCTTGCCGCCTACGAAATGGCTTTACGCCGGCTAGACGATGAACCGGCGCAGGCCCTGCGTCACCTCGAAGGCCTGAACGCCGCGCGTGGGCTGACGTAGCTTCCGACCGAAGCGGGCGAGCACGAGTCCGAGCTGATGTAGCTGCCGACGTTTCGAGCACGGGCGGCGCCGGCCGACACGTAGCTGTCTATCATCGGCGCAGCGACGCGCGCGCGAGTGGTCACGTAGTGTCCGCCCATACTGACGCGGCTCATTCCTGCCAGCCCGATGCCTGGATGACGTCGACGAAGTTGATGTGGCGGTACTCGGGCAGGAAGTGCTCCAAGACGTCCGCGTTCACCGTGCCGAAGGTCGTCTCGTCGCGGTCCGCGAATCCATCGAAGAACGCTGTGAGGATGCGGCTCTTGAAGTCCGGGCGCGGGTGAGCCGCCGTCACCGCAGCGATCTGATCCGCGGCGATCGCTGCCAAATCGATTCCGAGCACGTCGACCTCGACACCGGCGGTCGTCGAAGCGATCACACCGCTCATCCGGTACGGAACCTCCGGCGTGGTGTGCAGAGCGATGGCCGTCCACACCTCGTCGGCCTCGGCAGAGGAGAATCCGTGGGACGTGACGAATTCGCGGGCCCGGTCTGCGCCGTCGAGCTCGAAGCGTTGCTCATGGTTCTTGTACGTGTCGACCAAGCCGAGATCGTGGAACATCGCCGCGACATAGAGCAACTCCGGATCGGGCTGGTGATTGAGGAACGGCGCTCGAATACTGCCGAACAGGAACACTCGTCGCGAGTGGTTGAAGATGAGTTCGCTGGTCGTCTCGCGCACCAGCTCGGTGGCGTCGCGGGCCAGTGCGCTGTCGGGAATGGTGATTCCGGCGATGGTTTCTCGCATATGCGGTTGTCTCCTCGAGGTTGTGTTTTACTTACCTGAAGTTTCGCCGCCGGCGATTTTGGACGCCCCTCCCCCTGGGGCGTGAATCGCACAGATTCAGCCATCCCCGAAGGGTCGCGTGTCTCCAGCACCGCACAGAGTGGGCATTCTGGTTTTCGACGGCGTGAAGCTGCTCGACGTTGCGGGGCCGGCCGAGGTGTTTGCCGAGGCCAATCTCAACGGCGCGAACTACGAGATCAGCATCGTCTCCGCCGACGGCCAAGACGTGAGTGCGTCCATCGGCATCCGCCTACCCGTCGAGCAGGCAGCCGCCGACACGGTTCGCTTCGATACGGTGCTCGTGGCAGGGGGCGAGGTGTTTCCGGCGACCCGGGTCTCGGCCCCCTTGGCGTCTGCAGCCCGCACACTCGCTGACCGGTCATCCCGCATCGCCTCCATCTGCACGGGCGCCTTCGTTCTCGCCGAGGCCGGCCTGCTCGACGGCAAACGGGCCACCACCCACTGGAAGCACACCCGCGAACTCGCGTTGCGCTATCCGTCTACCCGGGTTCAACCCGACGCGATCTTCGTGAAGGATCACACCACGTACTCGTCGGCCGGAGTGACGGCCGGCATCGATCTGGCTCTGGCCCTGCTGGAGGAAGACCAAGGGGAAGAGCTGACCCGCACCGTTGCGCGCTCCCTCGTCGTCTACATGCAGAGGGCCGGCGGTCAGTCGCAGTTTTCCGCGAACCTCGCGGGTCCGGCACCGCGTACTCGTCTGCTGCGCGCGGTTGTCGACGCGGTGAATGCCGACCCGGGCGCCGACTACACGGTGACAAGACTCGCCGAAATCGCCCAGGTCAGCGCTCGCCATCTGACGCGGCTGTTCCGCGACGAACTCGATACGACGCCGAGCAAATATGTCGAACTCATCCGATTCGACAAAGCCAAGGCCTTGCTCGATAGCGGGATGAGCGTCACCGCAGCAGCGGGGCAATCGGGTTTCGGTACGTCTGAATCGCTGCGCAGAGCATTCATCTCACACCTCTCCATCCCGCCGTCTAAATACCGCGGGCGGTTCGCCTCCACGTCGGCCGACGGTACGCTGCCCCCTCAGTAGCGAGGGCGGATGAAGGCGCCGGCAACATTCCGCTCGATCAGCGGATGCTCGCGTTGTCGATGACGGCGGTCACCGCGGAGATCAACGCGTTTCGATGCTGCTCGATGCGCAGACCCGGGTCGACGTCCATGGCGCGCACCGCGGGACTCGTCATCGTCCACGCTTGTGCCATCGCCAGAGCGAGCATAAAGACGTCCATCCCGGTCGCGGCATCCACTCCCAGTATCTTCGCGAGCGCATCCGCTTTCGAGATGTGCGAGAACGCGTGAAGTCCAGACGTTTCGGGCCGTTCGAGCGATTTCCATTGTTGAAGCCTCGACAGCTCGCCGTGCTGCACCAGGTGATCGAACAAGGCGCCGATATAGCCGGCGAAGTCGTCGGGAGTGTACGGGACCTGGTCGCCGAGAATGCCGAGCCGCTCGTCGAGCACCGCGTCGAACAGCCCCTCCTTCGAGCTGAAGTAGAGATAGATCGCCTGCTTGTTCGCGCCGGCCGCAGCGGCGATGCTGTCCACCCGTGCGCCGGCGAAACCCCGCGCTGCGAACTCGGAGTATGCCGCATCGAGGAGGCGAGCCTTTGTCGCCGAGGAGTCGTAAGCCATGCCTCTCATTCTAAACAAACCGTTCGGTTGACTCGAACCCCAAACGTCGCTATGGTAACTAAACCATCCTGTTGGATTACATTCGAGATTGAAGGACAACTATGCGCACGTGGCTTATCACGGGGGCGACGTCGGGTATCGGACGTGCCGTAACGACCAGGCTGCTGAGGAACGGAGACCGGGTCGCCGCATTCGCCCGCGACCCCCGGGCCATGGACGACCTCGCCGCCGTCTATGGGGATCTGCTGTGGACCACGCGTGTCGACCTGACCGACACCGCAGAACTTCGACTCGCCACCGAGCGCGCCTTCGCCGCGCTGGGGCACATCGACGTGGTGTTCTCCAATGCCGGATCCGGCGCGTTCGGCGCCGCCGAGGAACTGGATGACGCAGTCATCGAGCAGCAGATCGCGCTCAACATGGTGGCTCCGATCCAACTGATCCGCGCGTCGCTCCCCCACCTCCGCGCTCAAGGGGGAGGCAGGATCATCCAGATGTCCACCATGGGCGGGCAACTCACGACCACGGGCGGAAGCATGTACCACGCCTCGAAGTGGGGCGTCGAAGGGTTCACCGAGTCCCTGATGGGGGAGGTCGCCGACTTCGGCATCGCTGCGACTCTCATCGAACCGGGAAACGTGCGCACCCCGTTCGGCGCCGCGCTCAGCGTGGCCACATCGATCGACGCCTATGCAGAAACGCCGGTCGGTCACGTGCGCCAGTACATCGATGCCGCAGGGGGCAATCTGACCGCGAACGCGCCCGGCGACCCCGACCGCATCGCAGGGGCGATCATCGCGGTCGCATCCCAGACCCCCGCGCCGCGACGTCTCGTCTTGGGCAGCGACGCGTACACCGGAATACGTGCAGCGCTGTCGACACGCCTGGCCGAGCTCGACGCCGCGAAAGACGTTTCCGCGAGCACGGATTATCCCGCCGGCACCTGAACCACCCCGCTTCACATCAGCAACACAACCGCTAGAAACCACAAGGAGAAATCTCATGACAAACACCACTGCTGCAACGATCGCCCGCGAGTTCTGGGAGAGCTGGGGTCGCGGCGACCTCGAAGCCACCTGGGCCGAATACGTTCACCCGGACATCGTGATCCACCCTTCTTCCGGCTACGAGTTCAACCGGGAGACCTGGCTTCAGGCCGAGCAGGCACTTCAGGCCGCTTTCACCGATATCGACGTGAAGGTTCTCGCGCAGATCGAAGACGGGGACATGGTCGCCACCCGCTTCTCCGTTACCGGACGCCAGACCAGCGAATTCTTCGGAGTTCCCTCGAGCGGAAAATCCGCGACCCTCACCGGCACGATCTTCGACCGGGTGCACGACGGCAAGCTCGCAGAACACTGGGCCGAGATCGGCGTTCCGCAGTTCCTGCAGCAGCTCTCCGCCTAGTGCGCCCCGACGACAGAAAGCGTAGAACCCGATCATGAATGCACTTCACACCGACCGGCTCGTCGACGAGTCCGACCACGTCGCTCTCACCCGGCTCGCGCTGGAGGTGGCCTGGCGGGTGGACAACGGTGAAGCCGAGAACATCGCAGACTTGTTCACCGCCGACGGCTCGATCGCGACGCTCGGAGAGCCCAGCATCGGACACGACGCGATCCGGGCCTGGGGACGCATGATGGACACCGACAGCCCGATCCCCGGGGTGCGTCACGTTCTCACGAACTTCCGCTTCGTGACCGACGGCGACAACACGGCGGTGGGCACGATGTACATCACCGCCTATCTCGATGGCGCGCGCGAAGCGCAGGAGACACTCCCCTTCGCCATGGGTCGCGGAACCGATCACTACCGCCGAACGGAAGCAGGGTGGAAAGTCGCATCGCGCGTCTTCGAGCCGTACTTCTTGCGCACGTAGCGCCGAAGTTGCGGGCGTAGACAGCCCGCCCATTGCGGGCTCAGTAGGTACGCGCCGCGTCGGTCTCTTCGCTCACTTGGCGCCGTCCAGGACCGGAGCGAGGGTCGGGATGCCGGCATAGCTGCCGGAGTCGTGGGCGGGCACGACCTGCATCCGATCCTGCAAGGCGATGATGCGTTCCATGTCGCGGCGCACCTGTCGCGTGTCGCTGTCGGCGAGAAGCCTCATCAGCAACGGCTTCTGCAGGCGGCCGGTGATGCCGTCGAGCTGCCAGGTCAGGTCGCCGATGAAGGCGTATCGCGTGCCGGCGGGCACGGTCACGAACACGATGACCGATCCGGTCGTGTGTCCGGCGGCGGGCACGACGACGACCGATCCGTCGCCGTAGAAGTCGAAGCTCGACGGAAACCCGAGGTAGGCGGGCCCGTCGAAGGTGAACTCGCGGATCTCGTGCCCGGCCGCCACGGCCCGGAAGACGGGATCGCCTTTCGAAACCGCGGCGTAGCCTTCCTCGGCCTTCGTCATCCAGATCGGCACGGCGAGCGAGTCGAGGCCGCTGACGTGATCCCAGTGCGAATGGGTCAGAAGCACTCCGAGGAGATTCGCCCGGTCGTAGCCGGCCGCGTCGAGCTGGGTGCTCGCGGAGTCCGCGATATCGTGCGCCGCGCGCCGGAACGAGGGCAGCATGGAGATGTGCGCTTCCGCGTTCGCCCCGAATCCCGCGTCGATGAGGAGGTCCCCTTCGGGGTGGGTGATGAGCACCGCCGTCGATGCGAAGTGCCGCTCATCGCCGAACGATCCGCCCGCGACCGCGAACGCACCCCGAGTTACGTAGCTGCCGGTCGGCAGCTGGAACAACCGCATCTGCGCGGGTGGATTCGCGGCAGGCAGCGCACCGGTCATCGGCTCCGGCGCCGGCAGCTGAGCGGTGATGGGCGCGACCCGCCATCGACCCCACACGATGACAGCAGCGACCACCGCCAGAGTCACATTCGGGGCGATCTCCGATGTCTCTCCACGCAGCAGGTAGAACACCACCGACGACAGCATAAGAAGCACGACTCCTGCGGCCGCGACGACCGTGGTGCGCGGCACGACGCGGATCAGCGACGGCACGACGACCCCGACCCCGCCGAGCACGTCGAGAACGGAGGTCACCATGAACAGGCCCGGAACATCCGCGGCCCACGGAAAGACCTCCACCGCTCGGTCGAACGGGAGCGAGAGTTTGAAGGCGCCAGCCCCGACCAGCGCGACCCCCAGCAGCCACTGCAGAACCCACAGCGTGTAGTGCACCCCGCTTCGGCGTCGCGGTGTCGGTGTGGACATAGATCTGCGCATCGGTACTCCCGTAGATTTCGTATTGGTCACGTTAGCCATTACTGGACTACATGTATAACAGTGGATGCACCGTATAGGAAGTCATAAGATGGGGGCATGACGCTTGAGACCCCCGACCGACGGGTAGTTCGCACTCGACGCGACGTCGTAGACGCCACCGCCACCCTTCTGCTCGAAGACGGGTGGGACGGGGTCACCCACGCCGAAGTCGCCCGCCGTTCCGGGTACGCCAAGGCCACGATCTACACGCACTGGCCCACACGGCTCGACCTGATAAGCGCGGCGATCGACCAGATCTGCGACGTCGCCGACCATCCGCCGGCCAGCGGGGACCTGCGCACCGACCTCCGCGCCGCACTGTCCGACTTCGCGACCGACCTCACCGACGGTCATCTCGACCGGCTGCTCGCCGGCGTCGTCGAGCGTGCGAATACCAGTGACGTGATTCGCGCACTCCGTACCCGTCTCTACGAGACCGGAACCCACAGCCTTCGATCCATCTTGAGCACACACCTCGCCCCTGCCGACGTGGAACCCTCCCTGGCGCTGCTGACCGGAGCGGTGCTCGTGAGAGTGACTTACGAGGGCGCAACCGCGACCGACGCCCTCATCGACGACCTCATCGACCGAGTGCTCAGCTCGACGTCCGCCAGATAGTCGAGAGCACACAGCTATCTAGACTCGGTCGTATGGTCAACGACGTCAGCCGTTCCGCGTATTCACGCCGAGCGGCGGAGTACATCCAAGCCTTGGGATCGATAGCCACGGTTCATCCCCTCGATCACCGACTCGTGACCAGCTGGGCCTCGCAAGTCGACGGCCCGATCATCGACGCCGGCTGCGGGCCGGGACACTGGACGAACCTCCTCGCCGAGCAGGGTCACGACGCCCGCGGCGTCGACCTGGTACCCGAGTTCGTCACGCATGCCAGCACCACCTACCCGCACGTCGACTTCACGGTCGGCAGCCTCGATTCGCTCGACGCCGCCGCCGGTTCGGTCGCGGGGATACTCTCCTGGTTCTCACTCATCCATTTCCCGCCCGCCACCGTGCGGAATGCGCTGCGGGAGTTCGGCCGGGTTCTCGAACCCGGGGGGCTCCCTGCTCGTCGGGTTCTTCGAGGGACCCACGGTCGAACAGTTCGCGCACGCGGTCACGCCGGCGTACCGCTGGCCGGTCGACGACCTCGTCAGCGAACTCGACGCGACCGGCTTCGACGTGATCGAGTCCCACGTGCGCAAGGTCGCCGGCGAGCGGCCTGCGGCGGCGATCGTCGCCCGGCGTCGCGATGCCCGGTGAACGCCCCGCCCATCTCTGCCGTCCACATGCTTGACTACCCTCCGCGGGTTGCAGCATCCCCCGTTGTTTCCGCAAACCGGAGGTAGAGATGTTCCTCAGGCGCGGAAAATCGACAGACGGCTGGGCCCTCGCAGGATTCGGAGTGTTCGCCTGCATCTTCTCCGCCATCGTGTTGTCTGGCGCACTCGGGGCGCCGCCCGGCGGCGGGCGCGCGGCAACTCTGGCATTCCTGGGTATTCCGATAGGCGTCGCAGCCATCGTCGTCGGCGTGGTCAGCGTGTACCGCGACGGCCGACGCCCGGAGAATTGACGCCGCACGCCAAGGCTTCGCCGGGCTAGATCGCCGCGGCCCCGAGTCGCCCGCCGCTCGCCTCACGGATCGCGGTCGAGAGTGCGCCCAGGATTTCTGCGGAATGATCAACGAGGCGCTGAAGACCGCGCTGTTCGAGAACCGAGCAGACGACGAGATACGTGAGCTCGCGGCATCCGCCCCTCTCCTCTTCATCGGCGTCGTAGAGGTGCGCAACGAGGCCGGCGAGATCGTCGGCGGGAAACTGCCGACGGTGCAGACCCGCGCGGGCGAATTGTGCTCGCTGGCGTTCACCTCCCCCGCCGAGGTCTGGGCGTTCGACCCCACCCTCAGCGCGCGACCGACCGGGATCGACGACGTGATCGAGGGCGCGAAGTCCGTCGGCAACGTCGGGGTGATGCTCAACCCGATAGGGCCGTGGGCGGTGCTGCACGTATAGGACGTCGACAGCGCTCCGGCGTCACCGCCACGGGGGCTGCGGCTTCGGGCCGATGCTCGGCCGGGACGGCCAGGGCACCGGAGGCTAGTGGGCGAAGTTGCCCCGGTAGTACTCGAACACCCAGCCGACCAGGGCGATGACGACGAATCCCGCCGCGATGAACGCGACCCAGAATCCGACGGCGATACCGAGGAAGAGCAGCGCCAGTGCGCCGGCGAGAGTGACCGGCCACCAGCTCCACGGGCTGAAGAACCCCTGTTCGGCTTCGCCGTCGTCGATTTCGGCGTCGATGCGGTCTTCGGGCAGTTCGCCACCCTGCGACCGGTGCACGTTGCCGACGAAGAACGCGATGAGGGCGGAGGCGGCCCCGGCCAACAACAGGCCGAGCGACCCGGCCCATTCGATGACGGCCCCCGTCGTGCCCCCTGCCCCCGGATCTTGCGCGATGTCCTGCGCGCCGTAGAGGAGTGTCCACACCGTGTAGACGACGGCCAACAGCGTGAAGAACGCCGACAAGATCCAGAAAAGTTTTGCGTTGACGCCCATGGTCAGTCCTCACTGTCGCAGGATGCCCATCCAATCCGAGAAAAAGTCGATCAGCGAGGGGCTTGACGCGGGATGCGCGTGGCCTGCGCGGGAGCGCGGTTTCGCGCGACCCGCCCGACGAGCGAGTCGAGTGCGACGGCCGAAATGAGGCCCAGCTCGATCGCCGACGAGACCACGAGCCGGATCGCGAGGGTCTCGGGCTCCCCCAGAACCGCGACGAGCACGGCCGCAACGGCAGCGACGATCGACGCGGTCGCCCACGCGGCCCGGCGCCGCCTCGCGAACCAGACGGCGAGCGAGATGCTCGCGCCCAGAAACGCGAGCTGGGTCAGGACGAAGCCGACCTGGTGCAGGGCGCCATGCCAGCTCATCTCGGGTGCTCCCTCGGGGGCCCCGGGTGGGAAGCCCGCCCCGGCGTCGGTGACGAACACTCCCGAGAGCACGAGTCCGACGCCGACCAGCACGACGAAGGCGCGGATCCAGCCGGCGAGCGCGCCCGAACCGAGCCTCAGCCCGACCCCGCCACCCGCGATGAGGATGCCGACGACGACGAAATTGACCACCTGCAGCCACCCCCAGTCGCCCAGACTCAGAAGACTCATCGGATGAAACGTCGGCCTGAAGCCATCGCGGCTGACGGCCTGAGCGGCCCACAGCGTCACGAAGAGCGGGGTGGCGACGACGGCGCCTGCGAGCAGAACGCGTGACGGGTGTGGCATGGCGACCTCCTACACTGAACTATTCGGTTCATCATTGCATGCTGAACCAAATAGTTCAATGTTCTCGGATCCGATTCAGAGCGCGGCGGCACCCGCACCCGCACCCGCGCCGATGCGCTCGTAGAAGGCCCGCCGGCCGACGCGGTCCCAGAAAAGGAGCCACCACAGCCCCTCTGCGGGGCGCAGCCCGACGACGTCGGGGTTGACGAGGCGCTGCGGCGGGGCCGCGTCGTCGTCGAGAAAGATCACCAGAACCTGCTCGGCCGTGTCCCAGAGCGCCGGGTCTTCGACGTCGGCCAGATACACCTTGTAATGCACGCTCGCGCCTCCTCGTCTGCTCGGCCGGTCGCCTTTGTCCGGTCTGCTTATAAGACGAGGTGAAGCGCGTCTGGGTCACGCGCGCGCGGGCATTGCCAGCGAAATCCCAGCACGCCGACGCGTCAGCCGGCGGCCTTCGTCACGAGGGCTCCGAGCATCGCCAGGTCGGCGTCGGTCATCTCGTTGTGCACGGCGAACGCCGTCGCCCACACCGCGCCGTCGTCGAGGGTCGCGGCCGTGTCGAACTCGAACGTCGAGTAGCGAACCTTGAACTTCGACTTCGGCTTGAAGAAGCAGACGACCTTGCCGTCGCGCGCCCATGCCGGAAATCCGTAGTAGGTCTTCGGGTCGAGGTGCGGTGCCGACGACACCACCATCGCGCGGATCCGCTCGGCGAGTTCGCGTTCGTCGTCGGCGAGCGCCAGGATCGCCTGCTCGTTCGCCGCGGCGTCGGCCTCCTTGCCCGCGGCCGCCTTCAGCTCTTTCGCGCGGTCGCGCATGGCTTTCTTCTCTTCGGGGGTGAAGGTGTTCTTCGTCTCGGTCATGGGCCAAGTGTAAGAACGACGCACGCCGCCCTGCTTCTTCAGATCTGCTCGCTCGGGCGCATCCGCCTGCCGCGACGCCCTTGAACGCGCACCCGTCATCGGGAAGACTCGTGACACACACCCACGGAGTCGCTCAGAGACGAGGTCACCGACATGGACATGCTCACGGGCGCCGCGATCGCCGCTGCCGACCTTGCCGACTGGCGCAAACTGGCCCAGGGGCTGCACGCCCGGTATCTGGTCGACGACTTCGGTGCCGCCGCCCGGTTCGTCGCCGCCGTCGGCGAGGCGGGCGACGCGGTCGCGCACCACCCGCGCGTGGCGGTCGCACCCGGGTTCGTCGACCTGAAGCTGGTGAGTGCCGACGCGGTCTACCGCGGCGACGACGGCGCCGAGTACATCGTCGAGTGGGTCACCCAGAACGATATCGACCTCGCACGGCGCATCACCGAGGTGGCTGCCGCCCACGGGCTCTCACCCGACCCCGCGGCGGTCAGCGTGATCGAGCTCGGACTCGACACGGGGCGGTCGGCGACGATCGCGCCGGTCTGGGCGGCCCTGCTGACCGGCGATCCCGCGTCTCAAGGACACGGGTCGCCGAGCGACGAGATTCGGGATGCCACGGGGCGCGTGCCCAACCTGTGGTTCGGCGAGTCCGGCGAGCAGGTCAGCGCGGGCCAGCGGTTCCACGTCGAGGTCTACGTTGCCGCCGAGGTCGCGCAGCAACGGATCGCCGCGGCCGTCGCGGCGGGCGGTACCGTCGTCGACGACAGCGAGGCCCCGTCGATCACGGTCATCGCCGATCAGGACGGCAACACGGGCGCGCTCTGCGTGGCATAGTGCCGCGTCGGCTACGCCACCCCGCGGCTCATCGGGGCGCGAGGCCCGCGACCAGCACCGGACCCCCTGGCACCGTGGCGAAGCGGGCGATCTCCCTGAACCGCCGTTCGCCCAGGATGCGCTCGATCGCGCTCGTGCCGAGAGTTCCGCCCCCGGTGAGCGAGGCGATCCAGCTGTTCGCCGCTCGCTGCCGTTCGTCGGCGATGTCGGGGTTGGTTCCGAGCACGAGCAGGCCGCCGGGCCGCAGCGCCGCCGTGGCGCGGTCCAGCGCGCGCTCGACGATGGCGTCGGGCAGAAACGGCATGGGCATCCAGACGACGTCGTACCGCGACACGTCGGCGAGCTCGGTCACGTCGCCCTGCAAGAGGTGCACCCGGTCGGCGATGCTCGGCTCCACGTCGCGCAACAGACCGCGCCCGATCTGCAACGGGCGCTCGGCGATATCGATGCCGACCACGTCGACGCCGGGCAGCGCCGTCGCCAAAGCGGTCGCGATCGCGCCGATGCCCGTGCCCACGTCGAGGACGCGGGCCGACGAGCCGCGGGACAGGGTCGCGTAGGCGGGTGCCACCGCTGTGAGGATGACCTCGGCCATCAGCGCGGACGACCGCCCCTGGGCGATCACGACGTCGTCGCTCAGGTCCGACCAGATCTGCGTCGTTCCGGCGGCCACCGCGGCCGCCTGGCTCAGACTGCTGATCAGATTGCTGCCGCGCGACCGGCGATCGGCCCACATCGATCCGAGGGTCGACCGCGCGTCGGGCAGCGCCGCGAGCACCGCCGCCCGCGGACCGTCGATCTCGAGAGCCTCCTCCGGCGTGTCCGCCCGCTCGTCGGTGAGCGCCGAAGCCATGGCCGCGACGATCACCGACGAGTTCTTGAGTGCGGCGACGACCTCGGCAGCCTCGGAAGGCCGGGAGTGCGCCGGCGCGGGCATCGTGTCGGTCGAAGGCTCGAGTCGGTCGCCGGTCATCGGTTCGTTTCGCGCACGGCCTCGAGGATGAACTCGGCGACCGCCCCCGGCTGCGACACCGTGACGGCGTGCGACGCCTCGATCTCGACCGTGTGCGACTCCGCCCGCGCCGACATAAAGCGCATCGACTCCGCGGGGATGGCCAGATCGCTGAGCGTGATCATCGACCACGTCGGAACGGCCTTCCAACCGGCCTTGCTCGCCGCGTCTTCGAGGGCGGCACTCGCGATGGGTCGCTGGGTCGCGGCCATCAGCGCGGCCGTGGCCTCGGGCACGTCGGCCGCGAACACGGCGCGGAACTTGTCCTGCTCGATGTAGAGGTCGTCGCCGCTGTTCGGTCCGGCGACGTACGGCGCGGGGGTCAGGGCCGTGCCGAGTTCGCCTCCCGGAAACTTGCCCGCGAGTTCGCCCGTGCTTTCGCCCGGTTCGAGGATGAAGCTGGCGACGTAGACCAGGGCACGCACGTTCGCGGCCCCCTCGGTCGCTTCGCCCATCACCGAGCCGCCGTACGAGTGGCCGGCGACGACGACGGGGCCGTCGATGTGGTCGATGACGCTGCGCAGGTACTGGGCGTCTTGGGCGAGCCCCCGCAGCGGGTTCGCGACGGCGAGCACCGGCAGGCCCGCCTCGTGCAGTCGTTCGACGACGCCGTTCCAACTCGACGACTCGGCGAAGGCCCCGTGCACGAGCACGATCGTGGGCAGGTCGGTAGCGGGGGCGAATGGCTGGTCGGTCATGGGATTCTCCTTCGTTCGTTGTGTGATTTCTCTGTCGTGATACGCAATATATTGCATACAAAAATTGCAACACAAGAGGGTTGCGGGGTATTCCGGATGCCACGGCGGAGGCGACCCGGAGACGTGCCTACCCGGCGGAGTCGGTCAACTGGGCCGGACACGCGCCGCCCGGTTCGGTGACGAGTTCGAAGTGCCACATCTCGTTGGCGTAGATCTGGCACAGTCCGTAGTCGGCGCCGTGCTGGCTCATCCAGCTGTTCGCGTCGGTGTAGCCGATGTCGACCGCGTCGCCCGTGATGTGCTTCGACAGTTCGGGGGTGTTGACCCACTTGCGCGCCTCGTCGTAGCTGCCGTACGTGACGACCGCCTCGTCGAGAAGCGCCTGCTGGTAGGCCGTGCTCCTCCATCCCGACGTGATGACGAACTCGAAGCCGTCGGCCTTCGCCGCCGTCTCTGCCGCCTGCACCGCGGCGCGCAGTCCCGGGTCGAGCTTGGCGATGGTCGGCAGGTGCTCGTCGAACGACGACACGGCCTCGCCGAACGGGACGTAGCCGTTCTCGGCCGTGTGCACGTCGGCGTCGGAGACACCCGAGAGACTCGGCATGCCGGCGGGCATACGCGTGCCGCCGTCGGTCGCGATACAGGCGGCGAGACCGAAGACGACGACGGATGCCGCGGCGAAGGCGACGACGAAATGGCGGGTGCGCTTGTTCATACTGTCCACTCCACCAAGGCGGGCGTTTCGTCGCTGTTGCGGATTCTCCACACAATTCCGCAACATGCCCGCTTCTAGACTGGACGCTCATCGAGCCGCAGGAGGCGAACGTGCGTGTGCTGATCGTCGAAGACGAGGTGTTTCTCGCCGAAGCGCTCCAGGACGGCCTGCGCCTGGAGTCGATCGCGGCCGACATCGCCCTCGACGGCGACGACGCCCTCGAGCGCATCGCGGTCAACGACTACGACGTCGTCGTGCTCGACCGCGACATCCCCGGCACCCACGGCGACGAGGTGTGCGCCATCGTCACCCGCGACCATCCGTCGGTGCGCGTGCTGATGCTGACCGCCGCCACCCGCCTGCACGACAAGGTGTCCGGCTTCCAGTTGGGCGCAGACGACTACCTCACCAAGCCGTTCGCGCTCGAGGAGCTGATCGTGCGACTGCACGCGCTCGCGCGGCGGCCAGCCGCGTCATCCGCACCGGTTCTCGAATTCGCCGACCTGCGCCTCGATCCGTTCCGGCAGGAGGCCTACCGGGCCGGGCGGTACCTCAAGCTCACCCGCAAACAGTTCGCCGTGCTGCACCTGCTGATGCAGGCGGGCGGCGGCGTCGTCAGCGCCGAGACCCTGCTCGAGAAGGCGTGGGACGAGAACGCCGACCCGTTCACCAGCGCGCCGCGGGTGACGATGTCGACACTGCGCAAGGCGCTCGGTTCGCCCGATCTCATCACGACCGTGTCGGGCTCGGGGTACCGGCTGGCCGAGCCGGCCGCGCATGAGTGAGTCGCCCCGCCCCGCGCGCCGCGAGCGCGGCCTGTCGATCAGGCTCCGGCTCACCCTGAGCTATGCCGCCTTCGTCGTCGTCGTCGGCATCGCCTTCGTGGTCGTCGGCTTCCTGCTGCTTCGCTTCGTGCCCGACGACAACATCGTCATCTCCGACGGCGGTGCGGCCGCACCGAACCGCGGAGACCTGCTCGAGGTCTTCGTGCGGTACACCGTGGCGGCGCTGCTCGTGCTGGCCGTGATCGGGCTCGCCGGCGGGTGGGTCGTCGCCGGCATCATGCTGCGGCCGATCACGCGCATCACCGCGGCGGCCCGACGGGTGCGCGACGGATCGCTCGACCACCGCATCCGGATGCCGGGTCGCCGCAACGAGCTGGTCGAGCTCGCCGACACGTTCGACGAGATGCTCGACCGCCTGACCGACGCGTTCGAGGTGCAGCAACGGTTCGCCGCGAACGCCTCGCACGAGTTGCGCACACCGCTCGCGGTGACCTCGACCCTGCTCGACGTCGCCCTGCGCAGCCCGGACGATCAGGACTATCCCTGGCTGCTCGAGCGGCTGCGCATCACCAATGACCGGGCGGTGGGCCTCACCGAGTCGCTGCTGCGCCTCGCCGACGCGAACGCGATCAACGCCGCGAGCGGTCCGGTCGCCGTCGCCGACCTCGTGCGGGCGGCGGTCGGCGAGAACGCCGCCGAGGCCGCACGGCGCGACGTCACCATCACGACGGCGCTCGAGCCGGCCACCGTGCGGGGCGACGCGGCCCTGCTCGCCCAACTGGTCGCGAACCTCGTGCAGAACGCCGTGCGGCACAGCGGCGCGGAAGGCAGCGCCGCGATCGACACGCACCCCGACCGCCTCCGCGCCGTCGTGGTTCTGCGGGTGGAGAGCACCGGCAGCGTGATCGCCCCCGAGACGGCGGGCCGCCTCGCCGAACCGTTCTTGCGCGGTGCGGGGCGCGTCGCCAACGCGGAGAAGGGCAACGGCCTGGGTCTCGCTCTCGTCAAGCGCATCGCCGACGTGCACGGTGGCTCCCTCGCCATCGAGCCACGAGGGGGCGGCGGACTCGTGATCACGGTCGAGCTGCCCGCGCTCGATTCCGCAAGGCATTCCACGGCCCGCATTCCGCAATAGGCTTGAACCCGGGTCCGCCTCGCACCGCCGCGGGAGTCGTGGGCTTCGAACCATCCGCGCACTACAGGAGTACCCGTTGACTGATTTCGCCCCCGTCGATCCCACCGCGACCGACGCTTGGAAGAACCTCGCCGCCATCGCCGACGGCTTCTCGCCCGACCTGCGCGCGTGGTTCGCCGCCGACGCCTCGCGGGCCGAGACCTACACCTTCCAGGCCGCCGACCTCACGGTCGACCTGTCGAAGGGCCTCGTCACCGACGAGATCTTCGCCGCCCTCGTGCAGCTCGCGAAAGACGTCGACGTCACCGGCCGCTACCAGGCCATGATCTCGGGCGAGCACATCAACGCCACCGAAGACCGCGCCGTTCTGCACACCGCCCTGCGCCGCCCGAAGAACGGCGAGGGCCTCGTGCCGCCCGCCGGCTTCGTCGTCGACGGCCAAGACGTCGACGCCGACGTGCACGCGACCCTCGACAAGGTCTACGCCTTCGCCGACCAAGTGCGTTCCGGCGCGTGGACCGGCGTCACCGGCAAGCGCATCGAGACGGTCGTCAACATCGGTATCGGCGGTTCCGACCTCGGCCCCGTCATGGTCTACGAGGCGCTGAAGCCCTACGTGCAGGCCGGTCTCGAGATCCGTTTCGTCTCCAACATCGACCCCAACGACGTCTACGAGAAGACCGCGGGGCTCGACCCCGAGACGACGCTCTTCATCGTGGCATCCAAGACCTTCGGAACTCTCGAGACCCTGACCAACGCGCGTCTCGCACGCGAGTGGCTGTGGGCAGAACTCGGCAAGGCCGGTGCTCTGGATGACACGGACGACGCCCGCACCGGCGCTGTCGCGAAGCACTTCGTGGCCGTGTCGACCGCGCTCGACAAGGTCGCGGCGTTCGGCATCGACCCGCAGAACGCCTTCGGATTCTGGGACTGGGTGGGCGGCCGCTACTCCGTCGACTCGGCCATCGGAACCTCGGTCGTCATCGCGATCGGCCCCGACAACTGGCGCGAGTTCCTCGCCGGCTTCCACGCCGTCGACGAGCACATGCGCACCGCGCCCGTCGAAGAAAACGTGCCCGTTCTCATGGGTCTGCTCAACGTCTGGTACTCCAACTTCCTCGGGGCGCAGAGTCACGCGGTGCTGCCCTACGCGCAGTACCTGCACCGCTTCCCCGCCTACCTGCAGCAGCTCACCATGGAGTCGAACGGAAAGAGCGTGCGCTCCGACGGATCGCCCGTCACGACCGGCACCGGCGAGATCTTCTGGGGCGAGCCGGGCACGAACGGCCAGCACGCGTTCTACCAGCTCATCCATCAGGGCACGCAGCTGATCCCGGCCGACTTCATCGCGGTCGCGAACCCCGCCCACCCGCTGAAGGACGCGACCGGCGACGGCGCGGGCGTCGAGCCGGGGCAAGACGTGCACACGCTGTTCATGGCGAACTTCTTCGCGCAGACCAAGGCGCTCGCCTTCGGCAAGACGGCCGACGAGGTGCGCGCCGAAGGAACCGCGGAGTCGATCGTGCCCGCTCGCGAGTTCGCCGGCAACCGCCCCACCACGTCGATCCTCGCGCCCGAGCTCTCGCCGAGCGTCGTCGGCCAGCTGATCGCGCTGTACGAGCACATCGTGTTCACCCAGGGCACGATCTGGGGCATCGACTCGTTCGACCAGTGGGGTGTGGAGCTCGGCAAGCAGCTCGCGCTGCAGATCACGCCCGCCGTCGCCGGCGACAAGGCCGCGCTCGAGGCGCAGGACTCGTCGAGCAAGGCGCTGATCGCGAAGTATCTCGAGCTGCGCAAGTAGCGCCCGTCACTCGCGCACCGCGCTCACCCGCACGTAGTCGAAGCGGCTCTCGAAGCCGGCACCGCCCATCGACACGAGCCCGATGCGCGGTGCCGCGAGGTCGTGCGCCCACGTACCGCCTCGCACCCAGTTGCGCCCGTCGAGGCTGGTGAAAGCGGTGTAGAGGCCGCTGCGATGCACGATGCGCAGGTAGGCCGACTCGCCGACCGGGCCGACCACCGTGTTGCCGTAGCCCGGGTACCCCGCGGGGACGGGCGACACCTGCTTGCCGAACTCGGTCTGCCGCGTGTTCCAGATCGAGGCCGACGTGAGTTTGACGTAGTTGCCGTCATCGCCGAAGACGACCAGTCCGCCCTGCACGTAGTTCTGGCAGCATCCTTCGGCCGGTGTCGTCACGGTGACTTTCGTCTCCACGACGTAGTCGCCTTCGGGGGCCGGCTCGCTCAGTATCGACGCCAGCGGTTCGGCGGGCGGGTGCAGGTCGGCGGCCTGGGTCTGCCAGATCAGCTGCCCGTCGCGGAGTTGCCAGTTCGCAGACTCGGGCCGGGTCCAGGTCCAGTTGGTCAGGGGTGCCTCGTCGAAGCCGTCGCTGAGCCTGGCGTAGTCCTTGCCGACGCGGAGGTCGCGAACGAACTGCGGGCGGTACGACGATCGGTCGCGAGGCTGCGCGGCGGGAGCCGGCATGGTCTCGTCGGAGGGCCCGGCGCCGCCGCGCACGACCGGCCAGCCCTGCCGCCAGTCGAGCGGGTCGAGCAGCGCGGGGCGCTTCGTGTAGCCGACATCGCCGGAGTAGTACGGGTCGTTCTGATCGACGGCGTGATAGATCGTCCAGTCTTGCCCGTCGAGATCGGTGAAGACCGTGTTGTGGCCGGTGCCGACCCAGCGGTTTCCGTTCTGCGTGAGCACCGGCGTGCCGCCCACCCGCCCCGCGAGCATCGAGGCGCCATTGCGGTCGACGAACGGACCGAGCGGGCTCTTCGAGCGTGCCGCGAACACGGCGTAGCCCGTGAGCGGGCCGTTGCAGCAGTTCGTCGCCGACGCGAGCAGGTAGTACCAGCCGCCGTGGCGGAGCACCACCGCGCCTTCGTAGCGGTTGTCGACCGTGATGCGCGTCTCGGATGCAGCGACCGACGTCAGCCCGTCGGCCGAGAGTTCGCGCGCGAAGATGCCGCCGAAGTAGCTGCCGAAGTACAGGTAGCTCGCGCCGTTCGTGGTGAGCACTTCAGGATCGTATTGCCAGCGGCCACCGGCATCGGGCGCCACGACCGGCACCCCGGTATCGGTCCACGGGCCGGTCGGACTATCGCTCGTCGCCACGCCGATCGCCGACGAACCGCCCGGCAGCGATGTTTCCGAAGCCCCGTAGTAGAGCAGATAACGGCCGTCGCGGTAGGCGATCTCGGGGGCCCAGACTCCGCCGGTCGGGGCGACCCACGCCGGCTTGGTCGGAAATGCGTCGCCGACATACGACCAGCTGACCAGATCGGAGGAACGGAACATCGGGATGTTGTGGATCACGAGATCGCCCGCCGCATCGCGCTCGTCGTCGTACAGCGCGTCGGAGGTGCAGTACAGGTACCACGACGTGTCGCCCTTCGCCTGTCCGCGGATGATGTCGGGATCGGCGCAACTCTGCGCCTCGCCGCCCTCGACCGCCAGCTTCAGCGGGTTGCTGTACTCGGTCGCCGGCGCAGGCGCGGGTCTTTGCGCGGGATCGGCATCGGGGGTCGTGGAGGCGGATGCCGCCACGGGTACGCAGAGAAGCACGGCCACCGTCAGGGCTATACCGGCGTTTCGGAACATCGTCTTGCCTCCACATCATCGGGGACGCACCGGGGACGCTCCCCGGACGCACCGTACCTAGGGGCGTGCAGCCGACGGCACCTGCACCGTCGGCACCCCGTCCTGCCACTCGAGCGGCAGCACGTTCATTCCGCGCTGGATGAACAGCGAGTCCCAGGAGTGGAACACGATCCGGTCGGAGCCGTCGGGCGCGGTCATCACGTCCTGGCCGCCCGGACCGAGGTAGCGGCCGTCGGTCAGCGCGGTGGTGAGCAGCGGGCCGTCGGCCTTCGAGAACGGACCGCGTACGGATGGCGCCGTCGCGTAGCCGGTCGCGTAGGCGTCGCCGCCATAGTCGTTCGCGGAGTACAGCAGCGTGTAGACGCCGTCGCGCTTCACCAGGGTCGGCGCCTCGACGAGATCGCCCTCCCAGTCTTCGGTCTGCATGACGAGCTTCGTCGTCTCGCCCACCAACGCCGTTCCGTCGGCGGAGAGCTCGGCGAGCTGCAGCCAGGTGTCGAACCCGCAGCAGTTGCCGTCGTTCTTCCAGAGCAGGTAGCGCTTCCCGTCGTCGTCGGCGAACGTGGCCGCGTCGATCGCTCCCCCGTCGTCGGGCGGACAGACGATCGGCCCCGAGCCGGCGGGCACGAAGGGGCCTTCGGCGAGCTCCGACACCGCGACGCCGATGCACTGCAACGCCGGGTCTTTCGTGGCGACGGTGACGTACATCACAAAGCGGTCGGCGGCGAACTCCGCCACCTCGGGGGCCCACGTCTTGCCCGGCAGCGCCCAGTCGGGCAGCGTCGGCAACGCGTCGGCCGGCACGACCTCCCAGCTCTCGAGATCCGGCGACGTCGCCAGCTGCACGTTGAACCCCGCACCGTTGGTCGCGTAGGCGAGGTAGCCGTCGGCGGTGGCGAGCACGTCGGGATCGGGGAAGTCGTGGTCGATCGCGAAATCGTCGGTGTCGACCGTGGCATCCGCCCCCTCCCCGCCGTCGGTCGCGGGAACCGCCGTCGAGCAGCCGGCGAGCGCCAGCGCTGCGACGACCAGCACCGCGGCGGCGCGTCTCATCCCTTGACTCCCGACGACGCGACGCTCTCGACGATCTGCTTCTGCGCCAGCGTGAACAGGATCAGCACGGGCACGGAGGCGATCACCGCGCCGGCCATCACGATGCCGAAGTGCGTCGAGTAGGTGCCCTGCAGCACCGACAGGCCCGGCTGCAGAGTGAGGTTCTCGGGGCTGAGCAGCACGTAGATCGGCCAGATGAAGTCGTTCCAGTTGGTCAGGAAGCTGAGCACCGCGAGGGTCGCGAGGGCCGGGCGCGAGAGCGGCAGGATGATCTGCCAGAAGATGCGGAAGTCGCCCGCCCCGTCGACGCGCGCCGCCTCCTCGATCTCGTTCGGCAGCGAGATGAAGAACTGCCGCAGGAAGAACACGCCGAACGCGCCGGCCGACCCCGGCACGATGATCGCCCAGAGGCTGTCGAGCCAGCCGAAGCTGTCGACGATGAGGTAGTTCGGGATGAGGAACACGACGCCGGGCACGAGGAGCGTCGCCACGATCGCACCGAAGACGATCTTCTTGCCACGGAACTCGAGCCGGGCGAGAGCGTACGCCGCGGCCGATGCGGTCACCAGGATGATCGCGGTCTGCGCCGTCGCCGCGATCACACTGTTGGCGAACCAGCGCAAGATCGGCAGGTTGCCGGTCGCCAGCGTGCCGTACGCCTCGGTCGTGAACGGGTTCGGCCATGGCGATGCGGGAGAACTGATGGCGTCGAAGTCGGTCTTGAACGACGTGAGAAGCATCCAGAGCAGCGGCACCACGATGATGAACGAGATCAGGAAGAGCACGGCGTAGGTGAGCAGGTTCGGCGCCCTGCGGCGGCGCTTCCTCGTGCGTGCGGGCGCGGCGGGCGCGGTCGCCGCGGTCGCGGGAGCCGGAGCGGTCACGGTGGGTGTGGTCACGGTGCTCATTTCGTGTTGTCCCGCTGGAGGCGGAAGTTCAAGACGCTGACGACCGCGAGGAAGGCGAAGAGCAGGTAGCTCATCGCGGTCGCGGCGCCCATCTGGTTCTGCACGAGGCCCTGGTTGGCGATGTACATGATCGCCGTGCGCGTCGCCGTGCCCGGCCCGCCCTGCGTGATGAGGAACGACTGGCCGAACATGTTGGCCGAGGCGAGCAGGGTGACGGTGACGACGAACGTCATGACCGGGCGGAGGCCCGGCAGCGTGACGCTCGTGAACTTGCGCCAAGCACCGGCTCCGTCGAGCGACGCCGCCTCGTAGAGATCGGGGTTGATGCCCTTGAGCCCGGCGAGCAGGATCACGGTGTTGAGGCCGAGGGTCCACCAGACGGTGATTCCGACCAGCGAGATCCACGCCCACGGCACGTCGACCGTCCACGGGATGTCGGACGGCAGGCCCAGCAGCCCGAGCACCGCGTTGACGACGCCCAGCTGGGGGTCGAGCAGATAGCGCCAGAGCACGCTGACGACCGCGACGCCCAGCACGTAGGGGGCGAAGAAGATGCCGCGGAAGACCGAACCGCCCTTGATCTTGCGGTTCAGCAGCACCGCGATGCCGAGCGGGATCGCGAGCAGGAACGGCACGCTCGCGACGACGAAGATGCCGGTCGCGCCCATGCTCTCCCAGAAGTCTTCGAAGGTGAGGGAGCCGGGCGTGAAGAGATCGAAGAAATTCTGCAGGCCGACGAACGGATGATCGTCGAGGAGCGGGTTCCACACGTGCAGGCTGATCCACAGTCCGTAGACCGCCGGGAACACGACGAACACCGCGAAGATGACGAGGAACGGCGCGAGGAAGAGATACGCCGTGAGGGTGCGGCGGCCGGCCGCGGCCCGGCGGGGGCGCAGGCCCCCGCCGGGCCGCGTCACGATGGCGGGATCAGCCACCGTACTGCGCCTTGTTCTGCTTCAGCAGCTGGGTCGCCTTCTCGGCCGCGTCGTCGAGGGCTTCCTTCGGCGACTTCTTGCCGAGCATCGCCTCGTTGACGCCCGTGGTGACCTCGGCCATAGCGTTGGTGATGCCGGGAGCCACCGTCTCGTAGTGCGCGTATTCGAGCTGCTCGAGGAACGGGGCCAGGGCGGGGTAGGTCTCCAGCAGGCCCGGGTCTTCGCGCACGGTGTTCTGCGCGGGCAGCTCGCCGGTCGACGCCCAGTCGGCGGAGTTGTCGTTCATCCACTTGACGAAGGTGGCCGCGGCCGCCGACTTGTCGGGATCCTGGTTCTTGTTCGCGGGGAACATCCAGTGGGTCGAGCTCGACCAGACCGCCTTCTCGGTTCCGATCTGCGGAACGGGAACCGCGGTCCAGCTCACCGACTGCAGCGCCTCGTTCGTGGTCTGCCAGACGCCGTTCCAGTTGAACGCGGTCTCGCTGCCGATCAGAGCGTTGATGTTGCCGTCTTGCGCGACGTTCGCCGGGCTGTACCCGTTCTTGATGAGGTCGGTCATCCAGGTGAGCGCCTTCACTCCGGCCTCGGAGTTGAAGGTCGCCTCGGTGACGTCTTCGTTGAACAGGTCGCCGCCGAACTGCCAGAGCAGCGATTCGAACTCGAACGTGCCGGTGAACACGTAGCCGTCGGCCCATTCGCCCTGGATACCCGCGGCCTTGAGCGCCTCGAGCGCCGCGAGATAGCTCTCGGCGTCGGTCGGCACGGTCTCGGGGTCGAGCCCGGCCTTGGCCAGAACGTCTTTGTTGATGTAGAGCCCGAGCGGGGTCACACTCCACGGCACCCCGTACTGGTCGCCGTCGAACTGTCCGGCGGCCATCAGACCCTCCGGGAAGTCGGACTCCTTGTAGCCGAGGGCGTCGACGACGTCGTCGGTCTTCAGCAACAGACCCTGGGCGGCGTAGGTCGCCACGTCGTCGCCGTGGGCGACCGCGACATCCGGCCCCTTTCCCGCTTTGATCGCGAGAGGCATCTTCTGCGAGATGTCGGCCCATTCCATCGCGTTGCTCTTCACGTTGATGTCGGGGTGGGTCTCGTTGAACTCGGCGACGAGCTTCGGAACGAGAACGGGGGCCGCGCCGCCCGTCCAGCCGTTCCAGAACGTGATGTCGACCGCGGGGCCGGAGTATTCGGCATCGGCGCGCACGCTGTCGGACGACGCACTCGTGCTGCCGCCGGAACACGCGGCGAGCGAGACTCCCAGTCCGAGAATCGCAACCGCGGCGGCTGCGCGCAGTGTGGGGTTCTTCATGTGTTGCTCTCCTTTGAGTGACGGTGCGTGGGGCTGTGCGGGTCGGGCCAACGCTGGCGATACCGGTGCTGTGCCCGAGGGGTGCCGCGACGAAGGCAGCTGCCTCATCGCGCTTCACAATTTACAGCGCTGTAATTTGTGAGTCAAGAGATGGCTGCGACACTGTCGGCCCGATCGCTACAGTGGTAGGCGAGATGCCCGCCACACGACAGGTGCCGCATTTCCCCAACGACAGGAACCCGCTCGATGGCCAACGTACGCCTGCAGGATGTGGCCGAACTGGCCGGCGTCTCGATGAAGACCGTCTCCAACGTCGTGCACAACTACCCGCACGTCAGCGCCGGCATGCGCGAGCGGGTCGAGGCGGCCATCTCCGAACTCGGCTACCGGCCCAACGCGTCGGCCAGGCGGCTCGCCACCGGACGCACGGGAATGCTCTCCCTCGCCTTCAGCGACGTGAGCCTGCCCTACTTCGCCGAGCTCGCCCGCATCATCGCCCACCTCGCGACGCAACGCGGCTACCGCCTGCTGCTCGAGCAGACCGACGGCACGATCGAGAGCGAGCGCGCCATCGTCTCGACCAGGGAAGCCGGCCTCGTCGACGGCGTCATCTTCCAGCCGTCGCGCATGCCGTCGCTCGAGATCGCCAAACACCGCGAAGACGTGCCGCTCGTGCTGCTCGGCGAAGGACCGGCACCGCTGAGCGTCGACCACGTGATGATCGACAACGAAGCGGCGGCGATCCGCGCCACATCGCACCTCGTGGCCCTCGGGCGTCGGCGCATCGGCTTCCTCGGTCACGAGGAGTTCGGTCAGTCGGTGACGTCGATGCAACGGCTCGACGGCTACCAGCTCGCGCTCGACGCGGCGGGGCTCAAGGTCGACATGTCCCTGGTCGTTCCGAGCGCGGCCATCAGCGCCCGGGAGGCGGCGGACGCGCTCCGGCGCGCCCTGGCCGACGGGCGGGTGTTCGACGCGTTGGTCTGCCGCGACGACCTCGCCGCGATCGGCGCGCTGCGGGCCCTGCAGGAGCACGGGCTGCGCGTGCCGGAAGACGTGGCGGTGGTCGGCTGGGACGACATCTCCATGGCGGCGTTCACGCACCCGTCGCTCACGACGATCGCGCCCGACACGACGCAGATCGCCACCATCGCGCTCGACATGCTCGAGGAACGCATCAACGGATATTCCGGATTGGGGCGCCACCGCATCGCCGACTACTCGTTCGTCGTACGCGAGAGCGCGCCCGACCCCGACTGACACGCGACGCATTTACACATTTTACAGCGCTGGAAAAATGCAGCACACTGTAGCCATGGACACCGACGCCCTCGCATCCCCCGCACGCCCGATCCGAGCCTCGCGCCAGGACGGCAGCTACCCGCGACCCCAGCTGGTGCGCACCGGCTGGACCGACCTCGGCGGCGAGTGGGACCTGCGCTTCGACGATTCCGACGACGGCTTGCGCGAGCGGTGGTTCGCGACCGACTCGGCGACGTTCGACCGCACGATCATCGTCCCCTTCCCGCCCGAGTCCCCGGCATCCGGCATCAACGACACCGGGTTCCACCCGGTCGTCTGGTACCGGCGCTCGATCACCGCACCGCCCCGGTCGGCCGGACGCACGATGCTGCACTTCGGCGCGGTCGACTACCGGTGTTCGGTCTGGCTCGGCGGTGCCCTGCTCGGACACCACGAGGGCGGCCACACCCCGTTCTCGTTCGACGTGACCGACGCCTTCGACGGCGACGGCGCGCTCGCCCTCGTGGTGCGGGCGGAAGACGATCCGCTCGACGTCGCGCAGCCGCGAGGAAAACAGGACTGGGAGCTCGACCCCCACGTGATCTGGTACCACCGCACCACCGGCATCTGGCAGCCGGTCTGGCTCGAGACGGTGGCCGAACTGCACATCGATTACCTCGCCCTGACCCCCGACGTCACGACCGGCTCGGTCGTCATCGCGGTCGAACTGAACCGCCGCCCGGGAGACGACACCTGCCTCGACGTCGAGCTCAGCTACGAGGGTGAACCGCTCGCGACACACCGCATCGCCGTGCACTCGCACCGCGTCGAGGTGACGGTGGTCGTGCCGCGACAGATCAACGGCCAGAACTACGAAGAACTGCTCTGGAGCGAGACCACCCCGCGGCTCATCGACGTGCGGGTGCAGCTGACGGATAGCGACACCGGGTCGGAAGACACCGTGTTCTCCTACTTCGGACTGCGCAGCGTCGCGGTCGACCGAGGCAGGTTCTTGCTCAACGACCGCCCCGTCTACCTGCGCTCGGTGCTGAGCCAGGGGTACTGGCCCGAGTCGCACCTCGCCGCTCCCAGCGCCGACGCCCTGCGCGCCGAAGTGCAGCTGATCAAAGACCTCGGCTTCAACGCCGCGCGGGTGCACCAGAAGATCGAAGACCCCCGCTTCCTCTACTGGGCCGACCGGCTGGGCCTGCTCCTCTGGGAGGAGATGCCGAGCGCCTACGAGTTCTCCCCCACGGCCGCGCGTCGTGTGGTCGGCGAGTGGTCGGAGGTCATCCGACGCGATTCGTCGCACCCGAGCGTGGTGACCTGGGTGCCGCTGAACGAGAGCTGGGGCGTCCAGCACATCTCGCACGACGCCACGGTGCGCGAGTACGCGCGATCGCTGTTCCACCTCACCAAGAGCCTCGACCCCACGCGCCCGGTCGTGTCGAACGACGGCTGGGAGCACCTCGACTCCGACATCTGGTCGATCCACGACTACGAGGCGTCGGGGGAGGTCGTCGCGGCCAGGTACGCCACGCGCGCGAGCGTTGACGCGCTGTTCGCGGGCATCGGTCCGGCGGGCCGGCGCTTGCGGCTGAGCGACGAACCCGACCGCGGCCAGCCGGTGATGCTCACCGAGTTCGGCGGGGTCAAGTTCACCCCGCACGGCGGCGAAGACGACGCCTGGGGGTACTCGACCGCGACGTCGGGCGGCGACTTCGACGAACGGCTCGCGGCCCTGCTCGACGCCGTGCGGGCCAGCGAGGTGCTCGCCGGCTACTGCTACACCCAGCTCACCGACACCGGCCAGGAGACCAACGGCTTGGTGACATCCGACCGCACTCCGAAGCTCCCGGTCGGCCGCATCCGACAGATCATGACCGGCGAGAAGCAGCCACCCGAAACCGAGTAGACGTCGCCGGCCGTGGCGGGCCTAGGCTGTCGCCATGACCGAGCCGCTCGATGACGGGCCGTTCTTCCACGGCACGAAGGCCGACCTCCGTGTCGGCGACCTGCTCTCCGCGGGGTTCCGGTCGAACTACCGCCCGGAGATCGTGATGAACCACGTCTATTTCACCGCGCTGCCCGACGGCGCGGGTCTCGCCGCCGAACTCGCCGCGGGCGACGGCGCCCCGCGCGTCTACGTCGTCGAACCGACCGGCCCGTTCGAGAACGACCCGAACGTGACCGACAAGAGATTTCCCGGCAACCCCACGCGGTCGTACCGCAGCACGGCGCCGTTGCGGATCGTCGGCGAGGTGCACGACTGGACCCGCCTGACCCCGGAGGCCCTGCGCACCTGGCGCGAGCGCATCGCGGCGCTGCACGGCGAGATCATCAACTGACGCCGGCCCGTGCCGCAGACTTGCAGCATGCACCCGACGCGTACCCCGGTCGTCAGCCTCGAGCTGCTGCTCGACGCCACCGCCGAGTCGCACCTCCGGGCGCAGTGGACGGCGCTGGCCGAGGCGGGGCTGTCGAGCATGGGGGCGCACACCGCGCCGAGCAACCGCCCGCACGTGACCCTGGTCGTGCGCCCGCAGATACGTGCCTTGTCGCGGGCCGAGCTCGACGCGGTCGTGACCCTGCCCCTCGCGCTCGAGATCGGCGACCCCGTGCTGTTCGGTTCGGGCGACCGACGGGTGCTGGCCCGGTCGGTCACGCCGTCGGCTGCGCTGCTCGAGCTGCACGCGGCCCTGCACGCCCTCGTGGGGAACGACGGGACGGATGCTGCGCACACCCGTCCCGGCGAATGGACACCGCACCTCACGCTCGCCCGTCGCCTGCGCGCCGACGATCTGCCTCGTGCCCTGCGGATCCTCGACGAAACCGCCCGCCGGGAGGGCCCCGGCCACGCCGAGGCCACGGTACTGCGGCGGTGGGACGCGGCATCCGCCACCGTCACGGATCTCATCGACTAGCCGCCGGCCCCCTCGGCCTACGCTAGGAACGCCACCGAACGAAGGAACCGCGATGTCTACCGCCCACGACCACATCCCCGCCCCCGACGAGCCGACCGTGCCCGAACTCGAGGAAGACCAGACCGTCGCCCCGCGCCCCGAGGAAGAGATCGCCGACGCCCTGCGCGCCGAGCCCGACGTCGAGGATCACAGCGAGCACGACGCCTAGACTCTTCTGAGCCGCGTTCACATCAGCGGCGATACGCAGTCGATTGTTCGGAGTCACCCGTGCCCCTCACCCCCGCGGCATCGTGACCGACGATCCCTCGCGCCCCGTGCCCTCGCGTCGCCCCGAGCCGCGCAGAGCCGAATTTCGGCGACCGGAACCGCGCAAGGCCGGGCCCAGACTCGAGCGCCCGCGCGCCCGCCGCGTCAACCAGCACGACCTCCGCGACATCCGGGCCCGCCTGCGCGGCACGATCTACGAGAGTGTGGAACCGCAGGCCGGCATCGGCGGCGACCTCTATTCGGCGCCCCAGATCGTCGAGTTCTGCCTCGACCTCGGCGACGTCATGCTGGCGTCGGGCGCCGACGTGCGCAGCACCGAGGTCGCGATCGTCGCTGTCGCCACGAAGTGGAACCTCGCGCCGCTCGAACTCGACATCACGGGCACGGCCATCACGCTGCAGTACGCCCCTCCCGGGCAGCACCCGCTGACCAAGGTGCGGGTGATCAACGCCGAGGGGTCGAACCTGTTCCGGCTCAACCAGGTGTACGTGATCGTCAACGACCTCGTGCACGGCGACCTCGACATGACCGACGCCGTCGCCCGGTTGGTCGACGTGGTGAACTCGCCGTTCCGCTGGGCGCCGTGGATCATGGACCTCGGTCTCGGGCTGCTCGCCGCCTCGGTCACCCTGCAGGCCGGAGGCACCGCGCCGTCGGCGCTCGGCGCGCTGCTGGTCGTGCTCGGCATCTCGCTCGGCGGACGCTGGCTGCTGGGCCGCGGCATCCCCACCTTCTTCGTGTCGGGCAGCCAGGCGGCGGTCGCGACGGTCGTCGGCACCTTCGCCGTCTGGGCCGGGGTGCTGAGCCCCGGCGGCGCGGCGGCCATGGTCGCGGCATCCGTCGTCGTGCTCCTCCCCCACCCCGTTCTCGTGACCTGGGCGCAAGACGCGATCTCCGGTTTCCGCGCCATGGCGTTGTCGCGCGGCCTCATCATCGGCCTCACCGTCGCCGCCATCGTCTGCGGCGTGCCGGCCGGCGTGGCGCTCACGGCCGGACTCGACCTCGAGGTCGACCCGACGAACATCACGCTGCAGACTCTGCCGCTGTGGCTGCTGCTCGTGTCGTCGGTGCTCGCCGCCGGGGCCAACTGCTTCGTGCAGGGTGCCACCGCCCGCATCATCCCGATCGCGATGGGCGCCTCGCTGCTGAGCGCCTCGGCGCTCTACCTGTTCAGCGGCGTTCTCGGCATGCCACGCCTCGCCGCCACCTTCATCGCCGCCACCATTCTCGGCGCGCTGAGCACGGTGGTGGCCGCACGGCTGCGCACCTCGCCCGCCGTGATCGCGGTGCCCGCGTTCTGCGGATCGCTGCTGCCCGGTATCGCCGTCTCGTCGGCGTTGCTCGAGTTCATGGCCGGCACACCGGGCGCCTCGCTGTCGTTCGTCGCCGCCGTACTGGTCGCGCTCGGCATCGGCGCGGGACTCGTGCTCGGCAACCTCATCGCCACTCCGGGCGCGCGCCGCTACCTGCGCCGCTCGAAGCGCGCCGAGGTGCACTCGGTCAACACCGACACCCGGTCGCTCGACGTGATCACGAGCCTCTGACCGTTCGCGGCGGGGCCTACGTCGCCGGTGCGACGGCCGGGGTGCGCAGCACCTTCTCGACCGCCTTGCCCTTCGCGAGCTCGTCGACGAGTTTGTCGAGATAGCGGATCTGCTGCATGAGCGGGTCGTCGATGTTCTCGACTCGGATGCCGCAGACGACGCCGGTGATCAGACCCGCGTTCGGATTCATGGGCGCCTCCGCGAAGAACCGCTCGAACGTCGTGCCCGCGGCGATGTGGCCACGCAGGGTGGCCTCGTCGAATCCGGTCAGCCAGAGGATCACCGTGTCGAGTTCGGACACCGTTCTGCCTTTGCGCTCCACCTTCGCCGCATACAGCGGATAGACGGCGGCGAACTCGGTGGTGAAGATCCTGGACACACAGTCAGCGTAGGCGCGTCGCGGTACCGCGGCAATCGGCCGCGGCACCGCCCGGGCGCCCCCGCACCCCGCTCAGGCGGCGTCGGGCACGGCGACGACCTTGCCCAGAATCCGGCTCTCGGCGGCCCTCGCGTGGATCGCGGGCAGCTCGCTCAACGGCACACGCTGGGCGACGTCGACGGTGAGCTCGCCGCTGTCGACCAGCGACACCAGCAGCGCCAACTGGGCCGCGTCGGCGCGCACGAAGACCCCGACGCCGCGCACCCCGCGGTCGTCGTCGCCGGGGGTGGTCATCCACGCCGTGGTGGCGACCACGACTCCGCCGTCGCGCACCAGGGCGACGAGGGCCGCGAATTCGTCTTCGGCGATCGGTGCGAGATTGAGCAGAACGTCGACCGGAGCGGTGACCGAGTCGAGCACCGTCGATTCGGTGTGGTCGATCACCTCGTCGGCACCGGCGGCGACGACGTGGTCGCGGCTGCGCGGGCTGGCGGTGGCGATGACGTAGGCGCCGGCGCGCTTGGCGAGCTGAACGGCGTAGCTCCCCACCGCTCCCCCGGCCCCGACGATGAGGAGTCGCTGGCCGGCCGTGAGGCCGGCGTCGTCGAAGAGCGCCTGGTAGGCGGTGAGCGCGACCGAGGGCAGCGCGGCGGCATCGACGAGGTCGATGGCGACGGGGGCCGCCACCAATGTCTCGGCCGGAGCCACGATGAACTGCGCGGCGGATCCGCTCTCGACCATCGGCAGGAACGCGACGACCGCATCCCCCGCGCTCCAGCCGGTCACGCCGCCGCCGACCGCCTCGACCGTGCCCGAGACGTCGTAGCCGGGAACGTGCGGCAGCGACACCGGGAACGGCAGCGTGCCCGCCCGGATGCCGGTGTCTGCGGCGTTGAATGCCGAGCCGGCGACGCGCACCAGCACCTGGCCTTCGCCGGCGACCGGCACCTCGGCGTCTTCGTAGCGGAGCACTTCGGGGCCGCCGAACTCGTGGAAACGTACTGCCTTCATGATGAACTTCTTTCTCGTGTTGCTTCGAAGTTGAAGCATATGAGGACGATAGCACTGCTTTGAATTCGTAGCAAGTGCTTTGAGTTCGCAGCACCTGATACTCTGAGACCATGGCCGATTCCCCGCGTTCCCTCGACCCCGAAGAGCTAGGGGCGTACCTGTCGCTCATCGAGGTGAGCAGCCTGCTGCGGCACACGGTCGAACAGCAGCTGCGCGAGGTCGGCGACCTCAGCTATGTGCAATTCCAGCTCTTGGCGACCCTGGGCGATTCGCCCTCGGGCAGCCGCCGCATGACCGACCTCGCCGACGGTGTCGTCTACAGTCGCAGCGGCCTCACCTACCAGGCGCAGACTCTGGAGCAACGCGGACTGGTCACCCGCGCGCCCTCGGTCGACGACGAGCGCGGCACCACCGTGACGATCACCGAGGAGGGACGCGGCATCCTCGCCCGGGTGTTCCCCGGCCACATCGCCGTGCTCGACGACCTGCTGCTCGCACCTCTGACGCGCGGCGACGTCGAGTCGCTCGCCGACGTGCTCGGCCGGGTGCGCGACCACATGCGCGCGGCACCCCCGCGGTCTGCGGCACCGCGGCGGCGCAAGGCCGACTAGCTCGCGGCACCCATCGCGCTCACGCCGGCCGGCGGGTGAAGACCAGGTGCACCGCGCCGCTCGGCGACGCCGTGGACTCGATCGCGAACCGCTGCTCCAGCTCCTCGAGCCCGTCCCACAAACGCTCGCCCCGTCCGAGCACGATCGGCATAACGACGAGGTGCATGTGGTCGATCAGGTCGGCGGCGAGAAACTGGCGCACCGTCTCGACGCCCCCGCCGATGCGCACGTCGAGGTCGCCGGCGAGCGCGCGCGCCTGCTCCAGCGCCGAGACCGGGTCGGCGTCGACGAAGTGGAACGTGGTTCCGCCCGCCATCTCGAGCACCGGGCGCGGGTGATGGGTCAGCACGACCACGGGGGTGTGGAACACCGGGTCGTCACCCCACCACCCCTTCCACTCCTCGTCTTGCCACGGGCCGCGCTGCGGGCCGAACTTGTTGCGCCCCATGATCTCGACGCCGATGCCGGTGCCCCACGAGCTCGCGAAGGCGTCGTCGACGCCGAGCGATCCGGCGGTCTCGCCGTGGATGCCCATGTCTCGGAAGGTACGCGTCTCGAACGCCCACTCCATCAGCCGCGTTCCGGCATGGCCGAACGGGGCGTCGAGCCGTTGCCCCTCACCGGTACCGAACCCGTCGAGCGAGATGGTGAAGTTGTGAACGCGCACGAGAGACATGTCGGCTCCTTGTTCCTGTCGTTGGCGATCACTGTAGGACCATCGCACCGGCAGGTCTAGGCTGGCCGCGGCCCCGAGAGATTGGACACCGCCCCATGACTTCCGCCGAGCCGACGGCACGGGCACCGAGGCAGTCGGGCGAGCTCGTCGACATCGTCTTCGCCACGGTGATCTCGATACTGGCGATCGCCTACGTCGCCGTGCCGTTCCTGCCCGTCCTCATCGCCTGGCAGGCGGTCGCCCTCGTCTACCTCGTTCTGCTGTTCACCACCTTCCGCAACCGCAAGACGCGCGATCTGCCGACGCACGGCCGACCTCTCCCGCGCCGAGTCTTGGAGTATCTGTCCTGGGTGCTCCCGATCGTCGCGAGCGCGACGGGCATCGCCTCGGCCGTCACACTGCTCACCACCGAAGGAGCGAACGGAACCGGCACATCCGCAGATCTGCTCGTCGGGTTCTTGGGATCGAGCGCCGTCGTCGTCGCCTGGTTCCTCCTGCAGACCGGGTTCGCCGAGATCTACGAGAGCGTCTACGAGCGGCTGGAGGAACCGACGATGATCAGCTTCCCCGGCATCGACGAGAACCCGACGCTCGGCGACTTCCTCTACCTGTCGTTCACCGTCGGCACCTCGTTCGCGATCTCGGGCGCGACGATCGCATCGAGGAAGGTGCGCCGGGTGATCCTGATCCACAGCGTCACGAGCTTCTTCTACAACGCGTTTCTCATCGCCGTCGCGATCCAGGTGATCCAATCGCTCATCGCCAACAGCTGAGGGCACGCGCGAGCGGCGGGGTCAGACGTGGCCGTGCACACCGCGCACGTCGGCGACGGCCGCCGCGATGATTCGGATGCCGCGTCGGATCCGATGTTCGTCGACGTTGCCGAATCCGAGAACGAGCGCGGGCGTCGGCGCCGGGCCCCGCGCATCGGCCGGCGCGAACCGGTAGTGGCCGAGCGGTTTCACCTGCACGCCCCTGGCCGCCGCGGCCGCCGCGACCGCGTCTTCCGACACCCCCTCGGGCAGACGCAGCAGGGCGTGGCATCCGGCTTCGAGTCCGTGCAACCGGCCCGCACCGAAGGCGAGCCGCACCTCGGCGGCGAGCACGTCGCGACGGTCGCGGTAGGTCGACCGCACCCGCCGCAGGTGCCGGTCGAATCGCCCGGTCTCCATCAGCAGCGCCAACGCCTCTTGGTCGAGCCCCGGAGCGCCGCGGCTCGTCAGCCGTTTCTCGTCGACGATGCCCGCGACGAACCGTGCCGGCGCGAGAACCCACCCGAGCCGTATCGCGGGGGCGAGCGTCTTGCTCACCGAGCCGAGGGCGATCACGCGCGACGGGCTCAGGCCCTGCAGCGAGCCGACCGGCTGGCGGTCGTAGCGGAACTCGGCGTCGTAGTCGTCTTCGAGAATGACCCCGTCGACCTCGTCGGCCCACGCGACGAGCTCGCGCCGGCGCGCGGGGCCGAGCGCGACGCCGGTCGGGCACTGATGCGCGGGCGTCACCAGCACGGCACGCGCCCCGGTCTCGCGGAGGCGGCGCACGTCGAGACCGTCGTCGTCGACGTCGACCGGCACCGCGTCGACTCCGGCGCGGCCCGCGATCTCGGCGTGCTCGCGCGGGCCGGGGTTCTCGAGACCGATGCGTGTGATGCCCTGCCGCGCCAGAGTGGCGAGGGTGAACGTGAGCCCCTGCCGGAAACCCGCGACGACGACCGCGTCGTCGGCATCGGCGCAGCCCGAGCGCACCCGGCGGTGATAGGCCGTGACGACCTCGCGCAGGTGCCGAGAGCCGGCCGAGTCGTCGTCGCCCAGCTCGGCGGTCGGCAGGGTCTTCGTCGCCTCCGCGACCGCCTGACTCCACTCGGCCAGCGGCACCGAGCCGAGATCGGGAATGCCGTAGGCGAAGTCGATGCCGACCGGGCGCGACGCCGGTCGCGGCGCGGGCTCGCTCTTACGCGTCGGCTCACGGCCCTCGCCCGTCGGCAGGGTCGCGACCCGGGTGCCCGAGCCGACCGCCGATTCGACGTACCCTTCGGCCAGCAACTGCTCGTAGGCCTCCACGACGGTGCCCCGTGCGACGCCGAGAACCTCGGCCATGCGCCGGGTCGAGGGCAGGTGCTCGCCCGCGCGCACGCGCTGGTCGCGGATCGCCGACCGCAGCTGGTCGCCGATCTGGGCGCCCAGAGCCCCTGCCCCGCGGTCGAGGACCACGAGGAGGTCGGGGCCGCCCCGCCCCCACTGCACCGTCATGCGAACATCCAACCAAATGGTCCAATAATCCGGAACCGGTGTGGACCTTCCGGTCGGTCCGCATCGTCAGCAGACTCGAGGTTATGAACTTCGGAATCCCGCTCGCGATCGTGTCGGCCCTGGCCTACGGCGCCGCGGACTTCGTCGGCGGGGTCGGTGCGCGCCGGCATTCGGCGTGGCAGATCGCGTTGATCGGGCAGGCCGCCGGCGCGGTCGTGATGCTCGCTGCCGCCCTGGCCGTGCCGGCAGCCCCGGGCGCGGCCGACTTCGTGTGGGCGCTGCTCGCCGGCGCCGGTTCCGCGGTCGGCAGCATCGCCCTCTACCGCGGCCTGGCCCGCGGCAGCATGGGTCTCGTCGCGCCGCTCTCGGGCGTGGGCGCGGCGGTGCTCCCGCTGCTCGCGGGAATCGCCTTCGGCGAGCGCCCCGGCTGGCTGGTCTGGGTCGGCGTGGCCGTCGCGCTGCCGGGCATCTGGCTGGTCTCGCGCGACTCGAGCGGCGACGGGACGGCCGACCCGCGGGCGGCGCTCGTCGACGGCGGAATCGCGGGGGCCGGATTCGGTGTGCTTTTCATCGCGCTCGACCAGATCTCGGATGACGCGGGGTTGCTGCCCCTCGCGGCGAACCAGTCGATCGGCGCCGTCGTGACGCTCGTGGTGGCCGCCGCGCTCGGACAGCCCTGGCGCCCCACACCCGACGTGCTCGGCTGGGGCTGCGCGTCGGGTGTGCTCGGCGCCGCGGGCACCCTCGCATTCGTCATCGCGACCGGAGCGACGAGCCTCGCGATCGCCGCCGTGCTCACCTCGCTGTACCCTGCCGTCACGGTGCTGCTCGCGGCGGCCCTCCTGCGCGAGCGGGTCGGCCTCTCCCAACGGGCGGGCATCGGACTCTGCACACTCGCGGTCGCCGCCATGGCGCTCGGCTAGACCACACACGAACACCCACGACAGAGAGGAACCACCCATGTTGACGCAGATCGCCGAGGGTGTCTTCGTACACGAGAGCGAGTTCATCCAGAGCAACACGACCGTGGTGCAGGGCGCCGACGGGGTGCTGCTCATCGACCCTGGCATCACCGAGAGCGAGTTGGCCGGCCTCGCCCGCGACCTGCGCGAGCTCGGCGAGCCGGTCGTCGCCGGCTTCTCGACGCACCCCGACTGGGACCACCTGCTCTGGCACCCCGGCTTCGGCGACGCGCCCCGGTACGCGACCGCCCGCGGCGCGGCTTCGATCCGCGAGGTGCTGGCCGCCGCCGACTGGCGAGAGCAGGTCGCCGACGGCCTGCCGCCCGAGCACGCCGACGAGATTGCGATGGAGCTGTTCGGGCTCGTCACCGCGCTGCCCGCCGACGCGACCCGCCTGCCGTGGGACGGCCCGGAGGTGAGCATCATCGAGCACCGGGGGCACGCCGTGGGCCATGCGGCCCTGCTCGTCGAACAGACCGGAGTGCTCGTCGCGGGCGACATGCTCTCCGACATCCTCATCCCGTTCCTCGACCTGCAGGCCGCGGAACCGATCGACGACTACCTCGCGGCGCTGCGGCTGTTCGACGACGTCGCCGACCGGGTCGAGGTCGTCGTTCCCGGCCACGGGTCGGTCACGACCGGCGACGGGCTGCGGGCGCGCATCGACCTCGACCGCGCGTACGCCCTCGCTCTGCGAGACGGCCGCGAGGCCGGCGACCCGCGGGTGGGCCCGTCGGCGCCCCTCTACTGGCTGGTCGACGTGCATAACTGGCAGGTGCAGCGCCTCAACGCGGCGTCGTAGCCGCGGTCTCCCGCGGCGGAGGTTCGGCGTGCCCGTGTCGACCGGGTACCGTACTGAACCCTCGAAACCCTGGTGGGGACCGTTTCTTATTCGTCGATCGGCACCGGGGTGTCCATGCTGATGAATCCGACGGCCGCGAAGTAGCTCTTCGAGAACACCACCGCGGCATCCGCCATCTGCGAGTTGTCGATGATGTACGCGATGTTCACCGGCAGGTTCTCCATCGAAAGATGGATCGTCTCGCCGGCGATGCGCGCGCAGAGCACGAGCCCGAACACGGTGACGTCGGCCGACCCGTCTTCGTTGACCGCGATCATCGGGTTGTCGGCGGCTTGCACATCGACGCCGCTCTGCTCGAGGTGCGCCACGGTAGTGCGGAACTCGATGGGCTCCTTGAGCACGGCGAGGCTGTAGTCGGGCCGATCGGAGCCGGGAAGAATGCGAATGAGCTCCGCGTGTAGCGGCAGCTGCGCGGCGAGGTCGGGCGGCGCGCTGTCCACGCCGGTGATCACGATCTGGGGCCGTTCCATCGATTGCGTCATGCGGTGAGTCTAGTAATCCTCGATCAGGCCCCTCTCGCTCGACCGGCGAGCCCGATCGGCGTACACCGCACACGAATGCCGTCGGAACAGACCCACCGCACCGGGTACCGTTTACTGAACCCTCGAACCCCCTAGGAGATCCCCATGTCGGTCGGCTTGCTCGCCGTAGTCGATGACATTCTGACCGCCGCCCTCAAGGCGAGCGCGAAGACCGCCGGCGTCGTGATCGACGACGCGGCCGTCACGCCCCAGTACGTCCACGGCCTCTCGCCCGCCCGCGAACTGCACGTCGTGTGGAAGATCGCGCTCGGCAGCCTGTTCAACAAGTTCGTCGTCATCATCCCGCTGGCGCTGCTTCTCTCCGCGTTCGCGCCGTGGGTGCTGCCGTTCCTCCTCGTCATCGGCGGAACCTACCTCTGCTTCGAGGGCGCAGAGAAGGTCACCGAGTGGTTCGGCCTGCATCACGCCGCCGAAGACACCGGGGCCCGTGACGAGAAGAAGCTCATCTTCGGCGCCCGGCGCACCGACCTCATCCTCAGCACGGAGATCATGCTCATCTCGCTGGCGAGCCTCGACCCCGACTTCGGAGTCTGGATGACGCTCGGCGCGCTCGTCGTCATCGGCCTGGCCATGACGATCGCGGTCTACGGCGCGGTCGCCCTGCTGGTCAAGATCGACGACATCGGCCTACGCCTGATGAAGAACCCGGCCCGCGGCGTGCGTCGCACCGGCGCGCGCATCGTGATGGCGATGCCCACCGTGTTCCGCGTGATCAGCATCGTCGGCACGGTCGCGATGCTCTGGGTGGGTGGCCACCTCGTGATCGCCAACCTGTACGAGACCTTCTGGCAGCTGCCCTACGACCTGCTGCACGTCGTGACGCACGCGGTCGAGGCGGCCGGGCCGGTTGTCGTCTGGCTCGCCGACACCGCGGTGTCGGCCGTGTCCGGTCTCGCGCTCGGCCTCATCGTCGTGGTGATCGTGACGGCCGTCTCGCGCCTGCTGAAGCGCAACGAGCCGGCGCCCGTCCACGCCGGCAAATAGACGCACTTCGCCAAGCTGCGTCCGGTGCCATGGAAGCTCGTCGCCGGGTTCGCCGCGATCGCGCTGTTCTGCGTCTGGGGCGTCGTCGCGACCCTGCAGCAGTTCGCCGACGAGCTGGGCTACGCGCTGTTCTTCGTCGCGGTGATGGCGGTCGGCGCGGTGTTCTTCGGCGGAGCGGCCATCCGCAGCGTTCTCGTCTACCGCAAGCGCACGGGGTGGCCCCACCTGCACGGACTCGGCATCGGGTCATCCGGCCTCTCCTACCGCCTCGCCGGCGGCGACGCCGACGTCCCATGGGAGGCGATCACCGCTATCCGCGCCATGGTCACCAACGAAGACAGCATGCGCAAACCGGGACGGCCGGTTCTGCGGGTCGACTACGCCGGTTCGAGGGTCGACCTCGACACCGCGATCCTCGACGCCTCGCCCACCACCCTCTACCGGGCACTGCTGCACTACTGGGGCACGCCCGCCGACCGCGGCGAACTCGGCACGACCGTCGCCCAGCGGCGCATGGACGGCTGGCTCGCCTCGAATTGACGGCTCACCGGCAAAAAGAGATGCTGTACATGTGCATAGCGATTCACGAATAGACGGGCTGTAGAGTGCGCGATCCGGTAGCCCATTTCGCCCCTTTCGGGCTCGTCGAATTGTCTGACACGGGCATCATCGTCGACGCCAACGATCTGTTCTCCCGCTGGTTCTTCCTCTTCGGCCCGACCATCGTCGGCAGCCGGCTCGCCGACGTGTTCGGCATCGAGCAGTCCGAACTGGCCGAGGCACTGCGACAGGCGTCCGGCGGCTCCGACCTGATCCCCGCGACCGCGGTTCTGCGTCCGGCGGGCGCCGGGGCGCGACCGTTGATCCTCGCGGCGACGCGGCTGGAGAACGGCAACAACGCGGTCGCGGTCGTCGACGCGAGCCGCAACTCCGATTTCGAACCGGGGCTCGACCGTCCGGAGCTGACCCCGTTGGGCGAGAGCGAGCGACTGCAGCTGCTGCTCTCGGCCTCGGTGCGATTCGCCAACTCCGCGACCTCCACCGAGATGGCCGACGTGCTCGCCGATGCGGCGCGCAAGTCGTTCCGGGCAGACTGGGCGACCGTGCACCTCGTCGACGGCGACGACTTCGTTCTCGCGGGCGGGCACAATCCGCTCGCCGTCAAGTGGCCGGCGGGGGCCGCGCCCACCGGCGCACGCACCATGCAACTGGGGCGCATCCTTCTCATCACCGACCCCGCCGAGGCCGAGGAGTACCTGCCGGGCGTCGGCATCTCCGGCGTCTTCGCCGACAGCGGCGTGCACTCGGTGCTCGTCGCGCCCATCACCGACCACGATGTCTCCCTGGGCACGGTGGCCTGCTACTTCGCGAAGCGCCGCACCTTCGACAACCAGGCCGAGCCGTTCATCCGCGCCCTCGCCCTGCAGGCCGGCCAGGTCTTCACCCGGCTGCGTCTCGAAGAACAGTTGCGGCGCAGCACCATGCTCGACGACATCACCGGCCTGCCCAACCGGCGGCTGTTCGAGCGCCAGTTCGCCGACGCCTCGCCGAGCAGCGCGATCCTCTTCCTCGACCTCGACGGGTTCAAGGCGGTCAACGACGAACTCGGCCACGCCATGGGCGACCGCCTACTCGAGCTCGTCGCCGAGCGGCTGCGCGGCGTCTTCCGGCACACCGACTCGGTGGCACGCTACGGCGGCGACGAATTCGTCGCCATCATCGAAGACACCAGCACCGACAACGCGATGAAGGTCGCGGAGCGGGCTCGCGCGGCGATCGCGGAGACCTTCCCCGAACTGCCCGACCACCACCGCGTGACCGCGAGCATCGGCGTCGCCCTCGACGCCACGGGCGGCGGAACCGTTCTGCCCGTGCAGCGGCTCGTGCGCCTCGCCGACCACGCGATGTACACGGCGAAGGGGCGCGGCGGCAACCAGGCCGTGTTCGAGTACCTGCGCTAGTCGAAGCGCGACACCACGGGGTGTTGACATGACACCACAGTGGTGTCACACTGGCGTCATGGAACTCGCGCACTACGTCAACGACCTGCAGCAGCAGCTCGCGCTCGCCGCCCAGGGCGGCTCGGAAGAGACCCGCGCCGCGGCCGAACGTCTGGCCGCCTCGCTCGACTCCACGACGCGGCTGGTGTTGCTCGACGCGCTGTCGGCCGCCGTCGGAGAGATCACGCGCGACCTCGCCCCCGGCTCGGTCGACCTGCGGCTGCGCGGCCGCGACGTGGAGTTCGTGGTGTCGCAGCCGAACACCGACGGCGACGCCGAAGACTCCCCCGCGACATCCATCGACCTCGACGACGTGAGCACCTCGAGAACGACGCTGCGCCTGCCCGACGCACTCAAGGCGCGCGTCGACGACGCGGCCGCGGCCGACGGGCTGTCGGTCAACTCGTGGCTCGTGCGGGCGATCGCCGCCGCACTGCAACCGAAACAGCGCCGGTCCGCGCAACGCGCGGTGCGCTCCGGCGACAACTTCGCCGGCTGGGCGCGCTAGCGCGACCCGACCCGACGCATCCGAAAGCTCGCGACCCGCGAGCCCGCACCGCCCCACCCAGAGAAAGGGAAGCGCCAGCATGCCTACATTCAGCACCCCCGCACCGATCGACCTCGCCATCAACCTGCAGGTGGGGGCGATCGAGATCGTCGCGAGCGACCGCACCGACACCGTGGTGACGGTCGTTCCCACGAACCCCGCGAAAGCCGTCGACCAGCGCGGAGTCGACGAGACGAAGGTCGACTTCGACGGCGAGCGGCTGACCATCACCGGCCCGCGCGCCCGCATCAGCTGGATCGGACCGAACCAGAACGACTCGGTCGACGTGACGGTCGAGCTGCCCACGGCGTCGCGGTTCACCGCCGAGATCTCGGTCGGCGGCGTTCGCACGGCCGGCCGGCTCGGCGCCACCCGGGTGAAGAACTCGACCGGGTTCGTCGAACTCGCCACCGTCGGCGACCTCTGGGTGCGGGCCGGACACGGCAACGTGGCCGTGAAGAACGCCGAGGGCGCGATCGAGGTGACGGCCGACCACGGGCAGATCCGCATCGGCGAGGTCTCCGGCGACGCGGGACTCAAGGCCTCGCACGGCAGCATCCAGATCGGCGTGGCCGGCGGCGACGTCGACGCGAAGCTCTCCTACGGCGACGTCGACATCGCGCGCGCCCACGCCTCCGTCACGGCGAGAACCGCCTACGGCAGCATCGACCTGCGCGAGGTGTCGGGCGGGTCGATCGACGTGCAGAGCGGGTACGGCCAGGTGACCGTCGGTGTGAAGCCCGGCGTCGCCGCCTGGCTCGACCTGTCGTCGAAAGACGGTCACGTGCGCAACGAGCTCGACGGCGACCACGCTCCCGCCGAGTCGGAGCAGACCGTCGCCGTGCGCGCGCGCAACCGCAGCGGAAACATCAGCATCCAACGGGCCCGGTAGCCGGGCCGCCCGCAGAAAAGAGAAAGGAAGGAACAAGATGACCACCCCAGCAATCACCGTGAGGGCACTCGAGAAGTCGTACAAAGACCTCCACGTTCTGCGCGGCGTCGACTTCGACGTCGAACCCGGCAGCATCTTCGCGCTCCTCGGATCGAACGGGGCAGGCAAGACCACCATCATCCGCATCCTGTCGACGCTGTTGAAGCCGGACGCGGGCGCGGCGACCGTGAACGGCTTCGACGTCGTGGCCCGGCCCGACGACGTGCGCGAGTCGATCAGCCTCACCGGCCAGTTCGCCGCGGTCGACGAGATCCTCACCGGGCGCGAGAACCTCGTGCTCGTGGCCAAACTGCGGCACCTGCGCGACCACGGGCGCATCGCCGACGAGCTGCTCGCGCGGTTCGACCTGGTCGACGCGGGCAGCCGGAGAGTGTCGACCTACTCCGGGGGAATGCGCCGGCGGCTCGACATCGCGATGAGCCTGATCGGCAGCCCGAGGGCGATCTTCCTCGACGAGCCCACCACCGGCCTCGACCCCGAGGCGCGCATCGAGGTGTGGAACGTCGTGAAAGAGCTCGCCGGCCAGGGCACGACCGTGCTGCTCACCACGCAGTACCTCGACGAGGCCGAACAGCTCGCCGACCGCATCGCCATCCTGCACGAGGGGCGCATCATCGCCGACGGCACCCTCGCCGAACTGAAGCAGCTCCTCCCGCCCGCGAAGGTCGAGTACGTCGAGAAGCAGCCGTCGCTCGAAGACATCTTCCTCACGCTCGTCGGCACCGACGGCGCCACCGGATCACGAAAGGAACAGTCATGAACAACCACTTCTTCGCCGACACCGGCACCCTGTTGGGGCGCTCGATGCGCCACATCACCCGCAGCGCCGACACGATCATCACGACCGCGGTCACCCCCGTGGCACTGTTGCTGCTCTTCGTGTTCGTCTTCGGCGGCGCCATCGACACGGGGCCCGACGCCTACGTCGACTACCTGCTGCCCGGCATCCTGCTCATCGCGATCGCATCGGGCATCGCCTACACGGCGGCACGGTTGTTCAACGACATGCAGAGCGGCATCTTCGAGCGGTTCCACTCGATGCCGATCTCGCGGTCGTCGGTGCTCTGGGCGCACGTCGTCACCTCGCTGGTATCGAACGGCATCACGGTCGTGATCATCGTGCTGGTCGGGCTGCTGCTCGGATTCCGCACCTCGGCGGGTGTGCTGTCGTGGCTCGCCGTCGCGGGCATCCTGGCGCTGTTCACACTCGCGCTGACCTGGCTCGCGGTGATCGCCGGGCTCTCGGCGAAGACGATCGATGGCGCGGCAGCGTTCTCGTACCCGCTGATCTTCCTGCCGTTCATCAGCTCGGCGTTCGTGCCGACCGAGACCATGCCCGGCCCCGTGCGCGCGTTCGCCGAGAACCAGCCGGTGACGTCGATCGTCACCACGATCCAGAACCTGTTCGCGGGGCGGCCGGTCGGAACCGACATCTGGGTCGCGCTGGCCTGGTGTGTGGGCATCCTGGTGGTCGCGTACCTGTTCGCGATGGCGGCCTACCGGCGCAAAGTCGCGTAGCGCGCCGGCCGTTTGCGAGGTCGGCACCTTCCGGCCGCGCGGGAAGGTGCCGAACTCGCAAACGCGCGGGGTCAGCGGCGGCGAATTGCGGTTCCGGGGCTCCCGGAAGAGCGATTCGCCGCCGATGACGGCGTCGAGCGCGACCCGTGGACACGCGACGCCCACCCCGTTCGCAGGCGCCGTCTACCCGGAGGGGGTAGAACGGAGGGCATGACGATGACGACGCAGACCGAGATCGAACGCAAGTACGACGTCGACGAGAAGGCGGTGCTGCCCGACCTCGGCGGGGTCGCCCGGGTCGAACCGGCGGGCGAGGCGCGGCTCGAGGCCGAATACTTCGACACCGAACGCGGCGACCTCGCGGCCCACCGCATCGTGTTGCGCCGTCGCCGCGGGGGCGCCGACGAGGGCTGGCACATCAAGCTTCCGGCGGCCGAGGGGCGCACCGAGCTGCACTGGCCGCTCACCGACGACGACTCTCCCCCACGCGCCGTCGCCGACCAGGTGCTGTCGCGCACCCGCGGTCGCGACCTCGCCGTGATCGCGACGCTGCGCACCCACCGTGTGCTCACGCACCTGGTCGCCGCCGACGGCACGGGGCTGCTCGAGATCGCCGACGACACGGTCTCGGCCACCGACGTGGGCACCGGCACGCTGCGGCTCTGGCGCGAGTGGGAGGTCGAGCTGCTCGAGGGAGCCCCGGCCGACCGCGCCACCGACCTGCTCGACACGGTCGGCGAGAAGCTGGTCGCCGCGGGTGCGACGCCGTCGGCGAGCCGGTCGAAGCTGGCGAGCGCGCTCGGACGCACCGATCTGGATGACGCGTCGGCCCGCAGCACACCGGCCGAGAAGCTCGACCGCTCGTCGCCCGCGTCGGCGGTGCTGCTCGTCGCGGTCGGCGCCCTCGTCGACGACCTCGCCCGCATCGATCCGCTCGTGCGTGCCGACGAGCACGATGCCGTGCACCAGTTGCGTACCCGCATCCGTCGTCTACGCAGCCTGTTCGCGAGCTACCGCACCGTCTTCGACCGGGAGGTGACCGACCCGCTGCGCGACCGGCTGCAGGCCGTCGGTGTGAGCCTCGGCGCGGCCCGCGACACCGAGGTGTTGCGCGAGCGCGCACGCACCCTGCTCGACGACCACGAGCCGTTGGCGAAGAACGTCGACCGGCGCCTCGTCGGAACGCTCGGCACCGAGTACGACGCCGCCCACGCGCAGGCCGTCGCGGCGCTCTCGGGCGACGCGTGGCTCTCGCTGCTCGACGACCTCGACGCGTTCGTCGCCCGGCCGGCGCTGGCGGCCGAGGCGATGCAGCCCGCGTCGGAGGTGATCCCGCCCGCGCTCGACGCCGACCTGCGCCGCGTGCTGGTGCGGGCGAAGTCGGCCCGCAAGAACGACCTCGACGACGAGCACCTGCACGAGGTGCGCAAGGCGGCGAAGCGGCTGCGCTACGCGGCCGAGGCGGTCAGCCAGGGCGATGCGGCGGTGTTCGGCAAAAAGACCCTCAAGCTCGCCGCCGCGGCCGAGGCGGTGCACGACCTGCTCGGCGAGCACCGCGACAGCTCGCTGATGCGGCAGCGCTTGCGCGACACGGCGGGCGCGAGCGCCGCCGCGTTCGACTACGGGGTGCTGCACGAGATCGAACGGCACGGCGCCGCCCTCTGCCTCGCCGACTACCCCGTGGCGCTGCGCGAACTGCGGTCGCTGCGGTAACGCAGAGGCCTAGTCGAGAGGCAGCGATCCGAACCGTTCGTGCGAGGCGCTCTGCTGGGCGAGGCGGCGCAGCGCCAGCAGCAGCGGTTCGACGAGTACCGTGCCGAGCACGACGTACCGCACGGCCGACTCCGCCGAGTCGGTGGGAACACCCGCGATCTCCGCCTCGGCCACCTCGTGCATCGCGCGCGCATAGGTGTCGAGCATGCCCTCGGGCAGATCGAATCCCGCCGACCGCACCCCCTCGAGGGCTTCGACCACCGCCGCCTTGCCGACCTCGTCGCAGCCGTCCGACGCCCACCCCCACTGCTTCAGCAGTGCGTCGAGGCCCGAGGTGTCGACGCCGTCGGTCATCGGCCGGGCGAGCGCGTGGTGGGCGATGCCGAGCAGGTCGTGCCCGGCGGGCGGGGGCGCGTCGACGCCGCCGAGAAGTTCGCGCACCGAGGCGATGCTGAGACCCGCCCCGACGACGAGCGCCCGGATGAGCCGGAGCCGGCGCACGTGGCCGTCGTCGTAGTCGGCCTGGGTCGCCGAGGTGAGCCGGCCGTCGTGCAGCAGCCCCTCGCGCAGGTAGTACTTCACGGTCGCGACGGGGACGCCGCTCTCGGCGGCGAGTTGGGAAATGCGCACGACGACTCCTTGACTTGGATACCTTTACTCTCCAATACTAGCGTGTAGCACTATCCAGTGAAGGAGAGCGACATGGCAACGATCGCGAACGGCAGGATGACCCACCAGCACGACGGCGAGCTCGTCGTGTTTCTCATCGGCATGCGGTTCAACCGCCCGTGGCGCGTCGACAAGTGGCTGCCGGCCTTCGTCGCGATGCCGCGTATGCTCGCCGAGTTGTCGAAAGACCCCGACTCGGGCCTGATGGGCTACCGGCTGACCTTCGGCGGCGACGGACCGGTGATCGTGCAGTACTGGAATTCGCGCGACAAGCTGTACGACTACGCGAGCGCGCCGTCGGCGCTACACCGTCCGGCGTGGAGCGCCTTCAACCGGCGGGCACGCAAGGCGGCCGGCGCCGTGGGCATCTGGCACGAGACCTTCCAGGTCGAGCGCGCCGAGTCGATGTACGTGGGGGTGCCGAGCCGCGGGCTCGCCGCCGCCACCTCGTCGGTCGCCGTGGGGTCGCGCTCCGACCGGGCAGCACAGCGGATCGCCGACGGCGGCACCCCGCGCAGGCCGGCCTAGGCCCCACCGCGCGCCACGGCGTCGGCTAGGCTCGTCGTGACATTTCGCGAAAAGTTTTCACTGGGAGGTCGGCGGATGGTCAACGACGTCGGCGCAGGGGTGCGCCGCCGATCCGGTGTGACGCGCGTGATGCTCGCGGCCGCCGGCGCCCTCGTGCTCGCGCTCGTCGCGGTCTTCGGCATCGGCGTCACCCGCGCGGCCTGGCTCGACGGCGAGCACTCGCGGGCCTCCCTCGCCAGCGGCGTTGTGCCGGCGCCCGGCACGCTCGGCTGCAGCGGGGGCGGAACCGTGCTGCTCGGCAACGCGCCGCCCACGGTCACCTTCACCTGGGCGGCGGCCGCGGCCCCCGCGAACGCGCTGCCGATCACCGGTTACTCGTGGACGCTCGCCCAGGGCGCGACGGTCGTCGCCTCGGGCACCACGTCGACCACCGCACGCACCGCCGCGATCGCCGGCAACGTCGCCGGCGTCGGCAGCTACCGGTTCACCGTCGTCACGCGCGGCTCGAGCGGATGGGTCTCCACCACCGGCGCCACCGGAACGTGGACGAAGGCCGATCTGCTCGGGCTGCTGCTCACCACGAGCGCGTGCAGCGTGCCGTGAGCGCGCGCTCAGGCGAGCGCGAGCCGCTGGCTGCGCCATCGGGCGTACAGCGACCACGGGTCATCCGCCCCCGCCTGCAGCACCGCGATGTGGTCGAGCAGCGCGTCGTGCACCGCGAACCATTCGGACCGCGCCAGCCGGTGGCTGGCGAACTGCGCGTGCCGACGTTGCTCGAGCAGGCGGTCGCCGGGTTCGAAGGCGAGCAGGCTGTCGTAGCGCAGGCTGGCGAAACGCTGGCGCGGATTGGCGGATGTACCGATCTTGATCTGGTCACGGAAGCGCAGGTAGTACACGACGTCGACGCGCACGACGGCGGCGGCCTCGGGGTCGACGATGTCGCCCACCCGCCACTCGCACACCGCGCACAGCCACCCCGTCGGGTAGCGCACACCCAGCCGCGACCCGCAGGCGAGGCACGGCGACGGCAGCAGGTCGGTGACGCCGACCTCGCCGGCCACCCAGTCGTGCGCCGCGAGCAGGTGGTGCCGGCAGAGGTCGAGCGGCGCCCCGGCGGCCACGGACTCGGCGCAGGGCCGGCCCGAATCGACGGCGAGACAGCGGGTCATGGGCCCACGGTACGCCGCACCGGCGACATCGGGCGGGCCGTCGGCGACGACTCCCAGCGCGAATCAAGACAACAGGTGTTTGATAGTTCGGGATGCAAACGCATCTCCGTTTTCACAAAAGAAGGAATCATGACGAACTTCACCGACAAGGTCGTGCTCATCACCGGCGCGGGCTCGGGCCTCGGCCGCGCCACCGCGATCGCCGTGGCGGCCCAGGGCGCGACACTCGCCCTCGTCGACATCTCGGAGAAGGGCCTCGCAGAGACGCAGGCCGCACTTCTCGAAGCAGCGCCGGAAGCGAAGACCATCGTGCTCACCGCCGACGTCTCCGACGAGACGCAGGTCGAGGCCTACGTCACCGCGACGGTCGACGCGTTCGGCCGCATCGACGGCTTCTTCAACAACGCCGGCATCGAAGGCAAGCAGAACCCGACCGAAGACTACGACTCCGACGAGTTCGCCAAGGTGCTGTCGATCAACCTGAACGGCGTCTTCTTCGGCCTCAAGCACGTGCTCGCGGTGATGAAGAAGCAGAACAGCGGCCATGTCGTGAACACCGCGTCGGTCGGCGGCATCCGCGGTATCGGCAACCAGTCGGGCTACGCGGCCGCCAAGCACGGCGTCGTCGGCCTCACCCGCAACTCGGCCGTCGAATACGGCGAGTTCGGCATCACCATCAACGCCGTCGCGCCCGGTGCGATCTGGACCCCTATGGTCGAGAACTCGATGAAGCAGCTCGACGCCGAGAACCCCGAGAAGGCGGCCGAGCAGTTCATCCAGTCCAACCCCACCAAGCGCTACGGCAAGGCGGAGGAGGTGGCGGCGGTCGTCGCCTTCCTGCTCTCCGACGCCGCGTCGTACGTCAACGCGCAGGTCGTCGCCATCGACGGCGGACAGTCGCAGAAATACTGATCGCGTAACGACCGACGGCCGCCATCCCTCTCGGGATGGCGGCCGTCGTCGTATGCAGGACGCCTAGCTCGCTACCTGCTCGCGGCGCGGAAGCTTCCAGCCGGGTCGCACGTAGTGGCAGGTGTAGCCGTTCGGGTAGACCTGCAGGTAGTTCTGGTGCTCGTCTTCGGCCAGCCAGAACTCGCCGACCGGCTCGACCTCGGTGACGACCTTGCCCGGCCAGAGGCCCGACGCGTCGACATCGGCGATGGTGTCGCGAGCGACGCGCTCCTGCTCGGCGTCGGCGAAGTAGATCGCCGACCGGTAGCTGCGGCCCAGATCGTTGCCCTGACGGTCGCGCGTCGACGGGTCGTGGATCTGGAAGAAGAACTCGAGCAGATCGCGGAAGTTCGTCTTCTCGGGATCGAAGGTGATCTCGATCGCCTCGGCGTGGTCGCCGTGGTTGCGGTACGTAGCGTTCGGGGTGTTCGGGTCACCGGTGTAGCCGACTCGGGTGGAGATGACGCCCTCGCGCTTGCGTACCAGCTCCTCGACGCCCCAGAAACAGCCGCCTGCCAGCGTTGCCTTCTCAAATGTTGCGCTCATCGTGTGGCCTCCTTGGCTCTCAAACGAGTTCTCGTAAATGGTAAGCCGTCACGGCTGGCTGCCGTGTCGATTCGCTTACGAGGGGTACAACGCGCGGGTGCCGCCGGAAGTTCCCGCGCACCGCCGCACCCACAGCCCGCTCACAGTTTCACGGAGTGCGGCCTCTCCGTAGAAATACGGAAGTATACGGATGACGCGAAAGATGCAGGTCAGAAGCGAAGACGCCGCGCTACCATCGAGCATGCCCGCGACCGGAGAGCCTCTCAGCCGAGCCGAGACAGCGGCACTGATCGCCGCCGTCGTCGACCGCGAATCGGCGAGCATCCTGATCACCGGCGAGCCGGGCATGGGCAAATCGACCCTCGTCGACCGCGGCGCCGAGCAGTTCGCCGCCGCGGGCGTGACCGTGCTGCGGGCGAGCCCGTCGTTCGCCGAGAGGTACACCGCCTACAGCACCCTCTGGGACCTGCTCGGCGAACTCGAGTGGGAGTCGCTGGTCGACCTGCCCGACGAGCACCGTGTCATCGTCGAGATCGCGCTCGGCCACCAGCGTTCCACGGCCGAACTGCCGTCGCTCGCCACCGCCGTGGCCCTCGAGGCGATCCTGACCGAGCTCGCTTCGCGCGCCCCCGTCGTGCTGCTGATCGACGACCTGCAGTGGGCCGACCCCGAGTCGACCGCGACGGTCGAGCGCGCATTCCGTCGCCTCGCCGGGCGCGGCGTCGGGCTGGTGGCGACGAGCAGGGAGCTGCGGACGGGCGGCGACTTCGCCTTCGACCCGGGCGACGTGGTCGCGCTGAGCGGCCTGTCGGTCGACGAACTCGAGGCGCTCACCGCTCCCGCCTGGCCGTCGACCGTCACCCGCGCGCAGATCGTCGCGCTGCGCGAACACACGGGCGGAAACCCGATGTGGGCGCTCGAGCTCATCGCCCGCGGGCAGATCGGCGATCTCGGCGCCCTGCCGGTCGGCACACTGGTGCCGCCGCCCGCACTGGCCGTCGTCGTCGCCGACGGGTTGGCCGCGCTCGGCCCGGCGGCCGCCGAGGTCGTATCCGCCGTCGCGCTGCTCGGCCGGCCGTCGTTGTCGCTGCTCTCCGACGTGCTGCGCTACACGGGCATCGCAGACGACGCGGTGCACGAGGCCGAGGCGGCCGGCTTCCTGGTGTTGACCACCCAGACCGTGCGCACGCGGCACCCCCTGCAGGCGTCGGCCGCCGCCGCCCGGCTCAGCCCGGCACGTCGCCGCGAACTGCACGCCTTCATCGCCCGCGCGGTCGACGACCCCGTCGTGCGCGCGCAACACCTGCAACAGTCGCAGCCGCCCGGCCCGCACGAGGGCATCGCCGAGGCGCTCGCCCTCGCCGCCGTCGCCATGCGGCAGCGCGGAGCCCGCCTGCGCTCGGCCCACTTCGACGCCCAGGCCGTCGAGCGCACCGACCCGTCGACGGCGCATTACGACGACCGGCTGCTCAACCAGGCGCAGCAGTTGTTCTCGGCCGGGGATCTCGCCGCGTGCCTGCGAGCGCTCGACCGGGTCTCGCCGTCGCGGTTGGGCACACACCAGTACGACGCCTACCTCGCGCTGTCGACCAGTTCTCTCGCATCCGCCCATGGTGCGCCGGCGACGCGCGCCTTCCTCGCGGGCCGGGCGGCCGCCGATGCCGCCGACGCGACGCGGCTCGCCATGATCGAGGCCGGTGTCGCGAGCACCGACGACACGGTCACCGTGCAGTGGCGCGCCCGCGCGGCGGCGCGCGTGCTCGCCGCCCTCACCGCGGGCGACACCCCGAACGCCGTGCACCGGGCCTTGCGTGCCGCGGCGCGTTCCCGAGTCGACGCGGGCGACGGGCTCGATGCCGCGATCGTCGCCGAGATGGACCGCCTGCAGAGCATCGAGATCGTGGTGGGCCTCGACGACACCGGTCTCGCGACGGCGGGCCTGCTCGCCCACCTCGCCGACGACGTCGACACCTCGCGCGCGGCATTCGCCGGCCTGGTGCAGTGGGCACGCAGCGAGGGCAAAGAGGGCATCGAGACCGTGTTTCTCGCGCTCGGCGCGTTCGTCGAGATCGTGGCGGGCGACGTCGCCGCCGCGAGCGAGCTCGCGCGGCTCTCGGGATTCTGCCTCGACTCGCCCACCCTTCCCGCTGCCGTACGACCGATGGCCGGGCTGCTGCTCGTCGCCGCCGGCCGGCACGACGAACTCGCGCACGCGGTCGACGGCTGGAGGGTCACGGCCGACGACGACTCCGTCGAGCTGGCGGGTCTCGTCGGCCTCTCGGCGATCGCCCGACGCGACTGGCCGGTCGCGGTCGAGAACCTCCGTCGCGCGGCACTACTCGCCGACGCGCGCGGGCTCGTCGAGCCGGGCAGCCGGTTCCGCGTCGACCTTCCGCTCGCCGAGGCCCTCCTGCAGAGCGGCGAACTCGACGAGGCCGGCCGCCGGCTCGCGATCGTGCGCGGGTTTCTCGCCGGCCACGACCGGCCGATCTCGCAGATCGCTCTGCACCGCGTGACCTCGCTCGAACTCGCGGCCGGCGGAGACCTCGACGCGGCGCTCGAGCACGCCACGGCGGCGGCCGAGCTCGCTGCCGCGCACCAGCGGCCGGCCGACGAGGCGCGGGCCCTGCTTCAGCAGGCGCGGGTGCTCGTGCGCTTGCGCCGGGTGACGCTGTCGCGCGCCGCCCTCGAGGCCGCGCTCGAGCGCGCGGAGGCGAGCGGCGACGCCGACGCGCTCGACCAGGTCGAGTCGGCGCTCGCCACCACCCGGCGCAAGAAGTCGCCGACCGAACTGACCGCGGCCGAGTCGGGTGTGCTCGCCCTCGTGCGCGTGGGGCAGACCAACAAGCAGATCGCCGCCGAGTTGTTCATCAGCGTGCGCACGGTCGAATCGCACGTCGCGGCCGCGCTGCGCAAGACCGGGGCGGCGAACCGGTCGACGCTCATCACGCGCGGATGACCGCTCCCCCGCCGACCCTCGCCCGCGGGCGCCGTCCGTTAGCGCTCCGCCGCTCGGCACGCGCGACACGACGCGCTTCGCCCGCCATCTGGCGGAGCGCGCCCGACGCGGTCACCGTGAACCCGACGAAGTAGAAGCCGGGAGCCGCAGCGGTGCCCGAGGGCTGTCGCGGGTCGCCGTGGGCGTCGAGCAGACCGAGCCCGTCGAGCAGGGGCTCGAGGGCACGCCGGTAGCCCGTGGCGAACAGCACGACGTCGGGCGTGGCGCTTGCGCCGTCGGCGAGGTGCGCCGTCGCCGCATCGAAACCGACGACGGCGGCGACGGGTTCGACAGCGCCCGTCTCGAGCAACGCGACGATGCCGGTGTCGTGCACCGGAACCGAGCGGTCGCGGCGAACCCGGCTGAACAGGTCGGGCCGCGGTCGCGGCATGCTGCGGTCAGACAGGTCGGGAACGGTGAGGCGGGCGAGAACGGATGCCACGTGGTCGGCGACCCCCGTCGGCAGGAGCCCCACGGCGATCGCGACCGCCTGCATCGGCACCCCGGCCACCCGCCGTCGCACGATGTGCGGCGTGGTGCGCACCGCCATACGCACCCGACGGGCGCCCGTGGCGACGAGCTCGACCGCGGCTTCTGCCGCCGCGTTCCCCGACCCGACCACGAGCACGTCGAGCCCCGCGTACTGGCCGTCGCCGCGGTAGTCGGCGACGTGCACGACCGGTCGTTCGAACTCGTCGATGCCGGGCAGCCGCGGGATGAACGGGCTGCGATTGTAGCCCGTGGCCATCACGACCGTGTCGGCCACGTAGCGCGGGCCGCCGACGGTGTCGAGCACCCAGGCGGACGCCTGCCCCGTGTCATCCGCCCTGCTGATCTTCAGCACGTCGACGCCGAAGCGCACGTCGATGCTCGATGCGTAGTTCTCGAGATAGCTCACGAGGTTCGCGCTCGCGACGTAGCGGCCGTACCGGCGCGGGATGGTGGCCCCCGGCAGCCCCGAGAGGCGCCGCACGGTGTGCAGCCGAAGGCCGGGCCGGTGCGTGCGCCAGCTCGATGCGACGCCGGCACCGCGCTCGAGCACGACCACGCGACGGCCCACACGCATCAGCTCGCGGGCCGCCGCCAGACCGGCGGGGCCCGCCCCGACCACGACGCTGTCGACGTGCTGGATAGAGGTGACCACGATCAGCCCGCGATGAGGTGTGCCGCCCGTTCGGCGATCGCGAACACCGTCGCGTTCGTGTTCGCCGAGATCGGGGTGGGCATGATCGAGGCGTCGGCCACGCGGAGGCGGGAGATGCCGCGCACCCGCAGCTGCGGGTCGACGACGGCCAGGTCGTCGGTGCCGACGCGGCAGGTTCCGGCGTAGTGGAAGTAGACGACGAGGCTTTCGCGCAGGTAGTCGAGCACGGCGTCGTCGCCGTCGAGCGCACGTGCGGGCTGCGCCTCGGCGCCGCGCCAGTCGGCGAGGGCGTCGGCGGCACCGATCTCGCGGGCGACGCGCAGGCCGGCCATCATGACCCTCCGGTCGCTCTCCTCGGCGAGGTAGTTCGGGTCGACAAGAGGGGCGACCGTGTGGTCGCGGCTCGCGAGCCGTACGGTGCCGCGGCTCTTCGGCAGCATCGCCGAGAAGGCGATGGCGAATCCCTCGTCGTGGTCGGGGCCGGGCAGGGTCTGCGCCCGGTAGGGCTGGCCGATCAGCAGCAGCTGCAGGTCGGGACCGTCGGTGGCGTCGTCGGTCGACACGAGCCCGACGGCCTGGCCGTTGATGACGGCCGGGTCGCCCTGCTGCGGTGCGGCGTGCTCGAAGACGACCGTCGACATCGGGTGGTCGTGCAGGTTGGCGCCGACACCGGGCAGGTCGAGCTCGACCTCGATGCCGAGCTCGGAGAGGTGGTCTGCGGGCCCGACGCCCGACAGCATCAGCAACTGCGGCGAGCCGATCGCACCGGCGGTCAGGACGACCTCGCGGCTGGCGGTGGCGACGGTGTATGCGGCGCCGGTTCCGTACTCGACACCGGTGCAGACACCGTCGTTGATGATGAGTTTGCGCACCACGGTGTCGGCGACGATGCGCAGGTTCGGGCGGTCGGCGACCGGGCGCAGGTAGGCATCCGCGGCGCTCAGGCGACGGCCGTCGACGACGTTCGCGTCGGAGAAGCCGAAGCCGGTCTCTTTGCCGCCCGAGATGTCGTCGGCGACCGGGTGGCCGAGCTCGGCGGCGGCGGCGAGGGCCGCGACGATCACCGGGCTCACGGCGGAAGTCGGCGCGACACTCATCGGACCGCCGGTGCCGCGCAGGGCCTCGTCGCGGCCGACGGTGGTCTCGCTGCGGCGGAAGTACGGCAGCAAGTCGTCCCATCCCCAGCCGGTGGCGCCGGCCTCGGCCCAGGCGTCGTAGCTGGTGTGGTGGCCGCGCACGAAGTTCAGGCCGTTGATGCTCGACGAGCCGCCGAGCCCGCGTCCGCGCGGCGCAGCGAGCGTCGCTCCGTTGAACGCCTGGGGAACCGTGGTGTCGCCCCAGTTGGCGGAGCTTCCGATGAGGAGCGGCCAGATGCCCGGCAGCTCCATCTCGGGCAGGGCGGTCGCCGAGCCGGCCTCGACGAGCAGTACTCGGGTGGCGGGGTTCTCGGTGAGTCGGGCCGCGATCACGCTTCCCGCGGTTCCGCCGCCCACGACGATGTAGTCGTAGTCGCGCACGACCGGGTCGGGCTCGAGCCCGTGGAGACCGGTGTAGGCGCGGGCGGGGTTCGTCATGGGGGGCTCGATTCGTCGGGGAGTGCGGAGGGGAATCATCCACACTCCGACGGTACGGACGACCGGATCGCGTCCCATCCGTGCAATCACCGAGGTGTCACCGCGCGGCCACGGTCACCCCGCCGACGTCGAGAACCGCGGGTTCGTCCACTGCCAGTTGGCGCGGTCGTAGACGGGGCGCAGGCCCGCGCGAACGAGGTTGTTCAGCGACGGGTTGCCGCCCGCGACGGAGGGCCGGCCGGTCTCGACCACGAGACGGTCGACACCACGGGCGCGCGCGGACCGCGCCCGCACCTCGATCAGCGCCGACTGCGCCCCACGGCCGCGGTACTCGGGCAGCGTGCTCGCTCCGAGCAGGGCGCCGACGCCGTCGACGACCGCGAGCGATGCCCCGCCGACGAGCGTCGGGCCGACCCACGCGGCGAACGGCTCGATGACACCCCGCACGGCCGACTCGACCGCGATCGAGGGCAGCAGGTCGGTCGGCATGCCGAACCCGCGGAAGACGACGGCGGCCCATTCGTCGAGGTCGGCCGGTGCGACCGCGCCGACCCGCACACCGGCAGGGAGGTCGAGGCGCACGTCGCTCGACCCCGAGAGTTTGACCCAGGTCGAGTCGGAGACGAGCCCGAACTCGGCGCAGATGTCCGACCAGTCGGCCGGCAGCAGGTCGGGGGCGACCTGGACGGTCGCCGACGGCGTGCCGCAGGCCAGGTAGAAGTCGACGATCTCGGCGACGGTGTCGCGGTCGACCACACGTTCGAACCCGAGCGCCTTGCTCCAGTACGACACGGGATCGTTCGCCATCGACGTGGCGATACCGCCGCCGTCCAGTCGCACGGCGCTCGTCGCCAGCACACTCCTCGCGGGTTCGGGGGCGCCGGCGATCCAGTCGAAGAACCATTCCGCTTCGACGCGTTCGAACAGGTGGGGCAGGGGGTGGTCGGGCATGGGAGTCCTCTTTCCGTGGCGACGGATGCCCGCGGCATCCGCGGTTCGACGCTACGGAAGCACCCTCGCCCGGTCATCCGTGCGACCACCGAGGTACGCCCGGTCAGAGGTGTGCGGGCGGTGGTTCCCACACCCAGTCGTTGGTCTCGAACCGCCGGCCGTTGAACTCGGTGACGCCCGTCGCGGCCAGCCGGAAGCCGAGCGCGCGGCAGATCGCGTTCGACGCCGCATTCGTCACGGAGGGGTAGGCGTGCACGGTGCCCCAGATCGCGCCGGCGCCGGGGCGGCCGAGCAGTTCGCCGACCGCCCAGCGCGCCAGCCCGGCGCCGCGGAACTCGGGGAGCACCATCCAGCCCACCTCCGACGAGGCGTCGCGCTCGGTGCCGACCAGCACGAGCGACACGTTGCCGGCGGGCAGCCACCGCCCGTCGACGTGCACCTCGATGACCACGACCGCCGCCCGGCCGGCCGCGGTGTCGCCGACCTCCCGCAGCAGCGACCGCTCGACGACCTCGGGGGCGATCGGCCCGCCGAGCTCGGCCATCGACCCGGGGTCGCTGCGCAGGCGCAGGTACAGGTCGAGGTCGCCCGGCTCGACCTCGCGGATCCTACGCTCGGGCATGCGCTACTCCTGTGCGGGCTCCGGGTCGAGTTCGCTGGCCGACACGGCCGCGAACTCCGCGTCGATGTCGGTCGCGCCCTCGAACTGCGAGTTGTACAGCCGGTAGTAGGCGCCCTCGCTCTTGATCAGCTGCTCGTGTGTGCCCTGCTCGACGATGTCGCCTGCCTCCATCACGAGGATGAGGTCGGCGTCGCGGATGGTCGACAGGCGGTGGGCGATCACGAACGAGGTGCGGCCTTCGCGCAGGGCCGCCATGCCGTGCTGCAGCAGCAGCTCGGTGCGGGTGTCGACCGACGACGTCGCCTCGTCGAGGATGAGCACCGAGGGCTGGGCCACGAACGCACGCGCGATCGTGATCAGCTGCTTCTCGCCCGCCGAGACGTTCGAGGCCTCTTCGTCGAGCACGGTGTCGTAGCCGTCGGGCAACGAGTGCACGAACCGTTCGACGTAGGTGGCCTGCGCGGCCGCGACCACCTCGGCGTCGGTCGCGTCCTGCCGGCCGTAGCGGATGTTCTCGCGGATCGTTCCGGCGAACAGCCACGGGTCTTGCAGCACCATGCCGGTGCGCGAGCGCACGTCGCGGCGCCGAAGGTCGGCGATGTCCTGGCCGTCGATGAGGATGCGCCCGCCGTCGAGCTCGTAGAACCGCATGATGAGATTGACGAGCGTGGTCTTGCCCGCACCGGTCGGGCCGACGATCGCCACGGTCTGGCCGGGCTTCACCGAGAACGACAGGTCGGTGATGAGCGGATGCTGCGGGCTGTACGAGAACGCGACGTGGTCGAACACGATCGTGCCGTCGCCCACGACGGGCTCGGGTGCGTCGGCCGCGTCGGCCTCCTGCTCGTCGGCGTCGAGCAGTTCGAACACGCGCTCGGCGGAGGCCGTTCCCGACTGCACGACGGCGGCCATGCCGCCGAGTTCGCTGAGCGGCTGGGTGAACTGCTGCGAGTACTGGATGAACGCCTGCACGTCGCCGAGCCGCAGCTGGCCGGCCGCAACCATGAGGCCGCCGAGCACGGCGATGCCCACGAACGACAGGTTTCCGATGAACATCATGCCGGGCATGATCATGCCGGAGAGGAACTGCGCCTTGAAGCTGGCCTGGTAGAGCTCCTCGTTCTCGGCCTTGAACTTGTCGTGCGAGTCACGCTCGCGCCCGAATACCTTGACCAGCGCGTGGCCCGAGAACGACTCTTCGACGCGGGCGTTGAGCAGCCCCATCTTGCGCCACTGGATCGTGAACGCCTTCTGCGACTTCGGCCCGATGATGCCGAAGATCACGGCCATGAGCGGCAGGCTCACGAGGGCGACCAGGGCGAGCTGCCACGAGATGGAGAACATCATGATGAGCACGCCGACCACGGTGAGCAGCGCGGTGAGCGCGCCCGACAGCGACTGCTGCATGGTCTGGGTGATGTTGTCGATGTCGTTCGTCACGCGGCTGAGCAGGTCGCCGCGCTGCACCTTGTCGAAGTACGACAGCGGCATGCGGTTGATCTTCGCCTCGACGCTGCGGCGCAGGCGCCACATCGTGCGCACCATGATCACGTTGATCACGTAGCCCTGCAGCCAGCCGAGCACCGACGCGACGATGTAAAGGGCGAGTACGAGCACGAGCACCTGGGTGAGGCGGGCGAAGTCGACGCCCTCGCCCGGCACGATCTGCATCGCCCCCACGAGGTTCGCGAGGTCGTTCTCGCCCGAGGCGCGCAGCCCCGCGACGGCCTCGGCCTTGGTGGTGCCCGGCGGCAGCTGCGCCGAGATGAAGCCCTCGAAGATGATGTTGGTCGCCTCGCCGAGCACGCGCGGAGCGAGCACCGTGAGCACGACGCTGATGGTGCCGAGCAGCGAGACGAAGGCGAACGCGAACGCGTGCGGACGCAGCAGCCCGATCAGCCGCTTGAAGCTGGCACCGAAGTTGGCCGCTTTGCCCGGCGCGACGCTGTCCCACGAGTCGGACGCGAGGCGCGCCTTCTCGGCCAGCTCGAGTTCGCGGCGCTCGTCTTCGTCGATCTCGGCGCCCAGGGGCAGTTGCTTCTCGATGCTCATGCGCTTGCCTCCATTCCGAGCTGCGATTCGACGATCTCACGGTAGGTGTCGCTCGAGGCGAGCAGTTCGTCGTGGGTGCCGACACCGACCACGGCGCCGTCGTCGAGCACCACGATGCGGTCGGCGTCGATGATCGTCGACACGCGCTGGGCGACGACGATCTTGGTGACATCCGGCAACTGCCTCCAGAGCGCCTGCCTCAACCGCGCGTCGGTGGTGAGGTCGAGCGCCGAGAACGAGTCGTCGAAGACGAGGATGTCGGGGGCGTGCACGATGGCCCTCGCGATCGCGAGCCGCTGGCGTTGGCCGCCCGACACGTTGGTGCCGCCCTGCGCGATGCGCGCCTCGAGCTGCCCCTCCATCTCTTCGACGAAGTCGCGGCCCTGCGCGATCTCGAGCGCGTGCCAGAGTTCGTCGTCGGTCGCCTCTTCGCGGCCGAAACGCAGGTTGGATGCCACGGTGCCGGTGAACAGGAACGGCCGCTGCGGCACAAGACCGATCGTGGTCCAGAGCAGGTCGAGTTCGACGTCGCGCACGTCGACGCCGCCGACGAGCACGGCTCCGCTCGTCACGTCGAACAGGCGCGGGATGAGCGAGACGAGCGTGGTCTTGCCGGCACCGGTGGAGCCGACGACGGCCACCGTCTCACCGCGCTTCGCGGCGAAGCTCACCCCGCCGAGCACACCCTTCTCGGCCCCCGGGTAGGTGAACCCGGCGTCGCGGAACTCGACGGTGCCGGGGGTGGCGAACTCGGTGACCGGGGCGGCAGGCCGCACGAGGGAGGTCTCGCTCGCGAGCACCGCGCTCACGCGCTCGGCTGAGACGGCGGCGCGCGGGATCATGATCGTCATGAACGTGGCCATGAGCACACCGCCCAGGATGAGCCCGATGTACTGCATAAACGCGAAGAGCGTGCCGATCTCGATGTCGCCCGCGTCGACGCGGATGCCGCCGAACCAGATGACCGCGACGACCGTGACGTTGAGCACGAGCATCGCGAGCGGGAAGAGCAGCACGAACAGCGAGCCCACCCGACGCCCGACGTCCATGATGTCGGTGTTCGCGGTCTCGAAGCGTTCTTCTTCGATCGGCTCGCGCACGAAAGCGCGCACCACCCTGATGCCGGTGAGCTGTTCGCGCATGATGCGGTTGACCGCGTCGAGCCGCTTCTGGAACAGCCGGAACAGCGGCACCATACGCCCGATGATCAGCCCGACCATCACGAGCAGAACGGGCACGACGACCGCGATGATCCAGCTCAGCCCGACGTCTTGGCGCACCGCCATGATGATGCCGCCGATGGCGAGCAGCGGCGCGGAGACGAGCATGGTGGCGCCCATCATCGCGAGCATCTGCACCTGGGTGACGTCGTTGGTGTTGCGCGTGATGAGCGAGCCCGCACCGAACTGCGACACCTCCCGCTCGGAGAACGCGCTCACGCGCTCGAAGACGTCGTTGCGGATGTCGCGTCCCGCTTGCATCGCGGCGCGGGCGGCGAAATACGTCGCGATGACCGACGCGGTGATCTGGCCGAGCGAGATGGCGAGCATCAGCAGGCCGGTCGACCAGATGAACCCGGTGTCACCGCGCGCGACGCCCTCGTCGATGATGCTGCCGTTGAGGGTGGGCAGGTAGAGCGAGGCGAGTGCCGCGGCGAATTGGAAGACGAGCACACCGACGAGCTGTGCCCGGTACGGGCGCAGGTAGCGGACGAGGATTTTTCCCAGCATCGGGTCTCCAGAAGTGATGTGAATCAGACCGAACCATTTTCAACTTTACCGACTTCGCACTCAAGTCAGGGTCGTCTGATTCCGTACTGTATTCGGCACTACCGACATCCGAACAGTCGCGTTTTCTGCCAGCGTAAAAATGCCTCGCTCCTGAGACCACCGGTGGCGCGGACCGCCCCCGCGGTGGGAAAGTCGACGTGCGCCACGACGAACAAAGGAGTACGAGATGGCCAAATACATGCTGATCATGCGGTCCAACGACGAGATCAACGCGAAGTTCGAGAACATCGACTTCGCCGAGATGCTCGACACGATGGGCAGCTTCAACGACGAGCTCATGCGCGCGGGTGTGCTGCGTGCCGCCGAGGGGCTCGAAGACGCCAAAGACGGCGTCGTCGTCGACTTCGGCGGCGAGATTCCGGTCGTCACGCCCGGCCCCTACGGCGAGACGGCCGCGCTGTTCAACGGGTTCTACATTCTCGAGGTCGCGTCGATCGACGAGGCGGTCGAGTGGGCGAAGCGGATGCCGATGATGCAGGGGGCCAAGGCAGAGATACGCCGGGTGCCGGGCATCGACGAGTTTCCGCAGGACAACGAGTTCATCCAGCGCGAACGCGAGTGGCGCGAACGCACCGGGCAGCTCTGACCCGGTCGTGAGCCGCGACCCCGTCGTCGTCGCCCTGCCCTTCGCCGGGCGCTGGCTCGCGATGAACAGCCCGGCGCGCCGGGTGCCGAGCCACGGCGTCGACCTGCTCGGGCAGCGCTACGCGATCGATTTCGTGGGGGTCGACGAGCGGCACCGCGACGCCTTCGTCGCCGACTGGCGCACGCTCGTCGCGACCGAGCCGCCCGAGCGGTTCGTCGCCTTCGGCCGACCGATCCTCGCCCCGGCCGACGGTGTGGTCGTGGCCGTGCGCGACGGCGAACCCGACCACGCGGCCCGGCGGTCGCAGCTCGCGCTCGTGCCGTACATGCTCGGGCAGGCCGGCCGGCTGCGGCAGGGGCCGGCCGCGATCGCCGGCAACCACGTCGTCGTCGAGCTGCGCGGCGGAGTGTTCGCCGCGCTCGTGCATCTGCGCCGGGGCTCGCTGCGGGTCGCCGTCGGCGACGCGGTGGTGACCGGCCAGCAGCTGGGCGAGTGCGGCAACTCGGGCAATTCCACCCAGCCGCACGTGCATGTGCAGCTGATGGACAGCGCCGACCTGGCCGTCGCCCGCGGTGTACCCGTGGCTTTCCGCGGCTACCGCGAGTGGGTCGGGGGCTCGGATCATCCGGCCACCGTCGCCACGGGGATACCCGGCGAACGCAGCGTGGTTGAGTCGCTCTAGCGGGCCGCGAGTGCCGCGACGACCTCGGCGCTCGTCGCCGTCTCGCCGAGGATCGGGAAGATGCGGGTGACGCTGTTCTCGTGCGCCTCCGCGCGCATGTCGGTGATCGCGTCGACGGCGACGACCACGTTGAAGCCGGCGTCGTAGGCGTCGCGCGCGGTCGACTCGACGCCGAAGCTCGTGGCGAGCCCGACGACGACGACCTGGGTGACGCCGGCCGCGGCGAGGGTCGCGGCGAGACCGGTGCCGGCGAAGACGCTCCAGGCGCGGCGGGTGACGACGATGTCGTCGGGCGCCGGCACGATCTCGGCGATGAGCGACGACATCTCGGCGGGCCAGACGGTGGCCTTTCCGCCGTACTCCGAGCGCCCGGCGGCGGTGCCGTCGACGTTCGCGATCACCACCGGGAGGCCCTGGGCGCGGAACGCGGCGAGCACGGCGACCGCGTTGGCGACCACGCCGTCGATCGGGTGCACGGTGGGGTTGCGCACGGTGCCGGCCTGGAGGTCGACGACGACGAGGGCGGCGTGCGGGTCGAGGGTGCTGAGGGGCATGGTCGTTCCTTCGTGTGGAGTGGGGTCAGAGAACCGTGCGGAACGCGTCGATCGCGCGTTCGATGGCGGCGGCGGAGTCGTCGATCGAGCCGTCGGGGGCTGGGGTGAACGCGTAGCGCATGACGGTGCCGGCCAGCATCAGCAGCGGGAGCGACGGCGCCGCGGGGTCGGACGCGGCGAGCGCGTCGCGCACCAGCGCCTCGGCGTCGCGCACGTGCCGGTCGACCCGGTCGCGCAGCTCGGGATGCAGCTTGAGCAGGTGCTGGCGCTTCGCGGCGAACGACGGCAGGTCGTCGAAGACCGAGCGCACGGCGGCGGCCATCAGCCGCACGACGCGGGCCAACGTGTCATCCGACCCCGAACCGAATGCCTCGAGATCGTGCGCCGACAGGCTCGGCGGACGCGTCGCGAGCACGGCGTCTTCCTTCGTCGGAAAGTAGTTGAAGAACGTGCGGCGCGAAACGCCGGCCGTCTCGGCGATCGCGTCGACGGTCGCCCCCGTCAGCCCGTGGCGCAACACGAGGGTGACGGCTGCGCGGTGGATGGCCTCCGACGTCTGGGCGCGGTTGAGATCGCGGCGGCTGGGGGCCGGATGCTGCATTCCCGCAGTTTATGCACTGGTGCAAGTTTAAGCGAGCGCACAGCGTCTACACGACACCCGTCTGGCAGAATTGGCTGATGCTTACCGTGAACGCTTTCGCAGCGCCCTCCGCGACCGAACCCCTCGTCAAGACCACCATCGAACGCCGCGACGTCGGCCCGAACGACGTGCTGATCGAAATCAAGTACTCGGGCATCTGCCACTCCGACATCCACACCGTGCGCGGCGAGTGGGGCCAGATCGCCTACCCGCAGGTCGTCGGCCACGAGATCGTCGGCATCGTCGCCGAGGTCGGATCCGCGGTCTCGCTGCACAGCGTCGGCGACCGCGTGGGCGTCGGCTGCATGGTCAACTCGTGCCGCGAGTGCGCGAGCTGCCTCGCCGGCAAGCAGCAGTACTGCGAGAAGGGCAACACCGGAACCTACGGCGCCCTCGACGCCGACGGCACCATCACGCAGGGCGGCTACTCGACCCACGTCGTCGTGGTCGAAGACTTCGTGCTCAAGGTGCCCGAATCGATCCCGTTCGAGAAGGCCGCGCCGCTGCTCTGCGCGGGAGTCACCACCTACTCCCCGCTCGCGCACTGGAACGCCGGCCCCGGCACCCGCGTCGCCGTCGTCGGCATGGGCGGCCTCGGCCACATGGCGGTGAAGATCGCGCACGCCATGGGCTGCGAGGTCACCGTGCTGTCGCAGAGCCTCAGCAAGCAGGCAGACGGACTCCGCCTCGGCGCCGACCACTACTACGCGACGAGCGACCCCGAGACGTTCGAGAAGCTCGGCTCGAGCTTCGACCTCATCATCAACACCGTCAGCGCCTCGGTCGACCTCAACGCCTACCTCGGCCTGCTCGCCGTCGACGGCACGCTGGTCAACGTCGGCGCCCCGTCGGAGCCGCTGCCCGTGCGCGCGTTCAGCCTCATCGGCAAGCGCCGCTCGTTCGCCGGCTCGAACATCGGCAGCATCGCCGAGACCCAGGAGATGCTCGACTTCTGCGCCGAGCACGGCATCGCCCCCGAGACCGAGCTGGTCGCGGCCGACTACATCAACGAGGCCTACGAGCGTGTGCTCGCGTCCGACGTGCGCTACCGCTTCGTGATCGACATCGCGACGCTCGCCTGATCGACGGGCGCTGAAACGACGGATGCCGCGGGGCCGACGCCCCGCGGCATCCGTCGTTTAATCGGCGGCGACAAGCTCGTAAGCTTAGGCTATCCTCATCTGGTGCCGAAAAAGTCCCGAATCGTACCGACCGACCCGCAGCTGTACCGCGCCGAGGTCATCCGTAGCTACGACCTCACGCCGAGCCTGCGCCGCGTGACGGCGGGCGGCGAGGGGCTGAAAGACTTCCCGTGGATGGGCTACGACCACTGGTTCCGCCTCTTCCTGCGTCGGCCGCACCAGGAGCGGTTCGCGCTCCCCCAGCTCTCCGGCGCCAAGTGGTACAAGGAGTACCTCGCGATCCCCGAGGCGGTGCGCCCGCACTGCGCGAACTACACCGTCGCCGACTACCGCCCCGAGACCGGCGAGATCGACATCGACTTCGTGATCCACCGCGGGCGTGACGGCTCGCTCGAGGGCGGCGCCGCGATCTGGGCGTGCAACACCCAGCCGGGCGACGAGTTCGCGTTTCTCGACCAGGGCATGATCTTCGACCGTCCCGACGACGCCTCGGAGGTGTTGCTCGTCGCCGACGAGAGCGGGCTGCCCGCCGTGGCCGGCATCCTGCGTTCGCTCCCGCACGACACGGTCGGCCGGGTCATCCAGGAGGTGCCGACCGCGATGGACCGGCGCGACCTGCCGCGCCCGGCCGGGGTCGACATCTCGTGGGTCGTTCGCGACGACGCGTCGGTGGTCGCCGGGGTGAAGACGCTCGCGGCACTGAAGGAGTACCCGCCGCTCGACCCGAACGGCTACGGCTTCGTGGTCGGCGAGTCGAAGCTCGCGACCGAGGGCCGCCGCCAGCTGCACCGCCTCGGCCTGCCGAAAGACCGCATCACGTTCTCGGGCTTCTGGAAGCACTGACCGGCCACTTCGGCACCCCTGCCGCACCCTGAGACCGCACTGACCGGCCACTCAGCGCATCCGGGGCCGCGCCGAGACGCCGAAGTGCAGTTATGGCGGGTGCGACACCCCGCACACCCGCTACAAGTGCACTTCGGCCAAGCCGACCGGCCACTTCGGCACCTTTGTCGCACTCTCAACCCGCGCCAACTGGCCACTCAGCGCATCCGGGGCCGCGCGAAGCGCCGCCCGCTACCGACCGGCCACTTCGGCACCCCTGCCGCACTCTGAGTCCGCACCAACCGGCCAGTCAGCGCATCTGGGGCCGCGCGAAGCGCCGCCCCCAAGCCGACCGGCCACTTCGGCACCTTTGCCGCACCCCGAAACGGCACCAACTGGCCACTCAGCGCATCCGAGGCCGCGCGCGAAGCGCCGCCCCCAAGCCGACCGGCCACTTCGGCACCCTTGCCGCACTCCGAAACCGCACCAACCGGCCAGTCAGCGCATCCGGGCCCGCGCGCCGACCCCGCTACGCGACCGGCCCAACGGCGGGCCGCGACGCGTCGATCGTGTCGGCCAGCGCGGGGTTGTTGTACGGCCCCGGAGCCCGCAGCGCCGCGACGATGCGGTCGACGACCTCCGGTGGCTTGTCCTGGCTCATCTTGTTCTTGCCCTCGAAGCGGGTGACGCGCAAGCGGAAGCCGACCGTGCCGTGCACGATCCGCTCGGCGTACTCCGCGTTCTCGAGCGTGCCGCGCATGCGGAACGGGTTCGGCAGCGGGTCTTCGAAGTGGTCGACGAGCCGGTCGAGCACGCGCAGGTTCTCGTCGTCGGAGAGCATCTCGGGCACCCCGTAGGCGTGCACGGTGACGAAGTCCCAGGTCGGAACGCCCGTCGCCAGGTCGTACCAGCCGGGCGAGATGTACCCGCTGGGCCCGTAGAAGACGACGACCAGCTCGTGCCGTCCGAGTTCGTGCAGCCGCTCGTCGGGCCGCCCGACGTGGCTCACGACCGAGATGCCGTCGGCGTCTTCCTCGAGCAGGAACGGGTAGTGCGACACGACGAGCCCCGCGTCGGTGTGGCTGACCATGGTGGCCCATGGCGCCGAACGGACGAGCGCCCTGACGTCGGCCGGCGAGGTCAGCGCGTAGTCGGGGTTCTGGCGCATCAGGAGACCAGGATCGGGCTGTTCGAGAACCCGAACAGGTCTTTCGGGTCGTCGGAATCCGCCACGAGGTCGAGCTGCTGCGCGAACCCGGTGCCCTCGACCTGGTCGCGCACGTAGCGCAGCGCCGAGAAGTCCTCCATCGCAAAGCCGACCGAGTCGAAGACGGTCACCTGCTCGGGCGAGACGCGTCCGGCGCTCAGCCCGGCGAGCACGCTCCAGATCTCCGTGACCTCGAACGCGGCATCCCGCTGCTGGATCTCCCCCTCGATGCGCGTCTGCGGCGGGTACTCCACGAACACGGTCGACCGGTCGAGGATGGCGGCGTCGAGCTCGGTCTTGCCGGGGCAGTCGCCGCCGATCGCGTTGATGTGCACGCCCGCGACCACGTCGGCGTCGGCGAGCACGACCGCATTCGCCTTGTCGGCGGTGCAGGTCGTGATGATGTCGGCGCCGCGCACGGCGTCGGATCCGCTCGTCGCGACCTCGATCTCGAAGCCGAGCGGCGCGAGGTTGCGCACGAACTTCTGCATGCTGGCCGGGTCGGTGTCCCAGATGCGCAGCCGGTTGATGCCGAGCAGTTCGCGGAAGGCGAGCGCCTGGAACTCCGACTGGCTGCCCGACCCGATCATCGCCATCACCTGCGAGTCGGGACGCGCGAGTGCGCGGGCGACGAGGGCGGATGTCGCGGCGGTACGCAGCGCGGTGAGCAGTGTCATCTCCGCGAGGAAGACCGGATAGCCGTTGTGCACATCGGCCAGCACCCCGAAGGCGGTGACCGTCTGGTAGCCGCGCGACGGGTTGAACGGGTGCCCGTTGACGTACTTGAAGGCGTAGAGCTCCGGGTCGCTGATCGGCATCAGTTCGATCACGCCGAACGGGGTGTGGTTCGCCACGCGCTCGCTCTTGTCGAACGACTGCCAGCGCCGGAAGTCGGCCTCGAGGTAGTCGGCCATCTCGCGCATGATGGTGGCGGCTCCGCGGCGGGCGACGAAGCGCACCATGCTTCCGACGTCGACGAAGGTGGTCATAGCGTGGTGTCCTTTTCTAGAGCGCGTCGTGGGTGAAGCGGCCGCCGAGCAGGGTGCCGGCCACCGTCATCTCGCGCAGGTGTTCGTGGGGTGCGACGAGCGGGTCGCGCTCGAGGATGACGAGGTCGGCGGGGCTGCCGGCCTCGACGGTCTCGCGGCCGCGCGCGCTCGAGTAGAGCGCGACGGGCAGCGGAAGCTGCTGTTCGGGATGCCACGCCTCGCGCCCGTCGCGCGAGCGGCTGGTGGCCGCGGCGATCGCCTGCCACGGGTCGAGCGGTGCGACGGGGGCGTCAGACCCGAGCCGCAGCGTGGCGCCGGCGCGGTGCAGCGAGCCGTAGGCGAAGGCGCGGTCGGTGCGCCCGTGCCAGTGCAGGTCGGCCGCGTCACGGTCGTCCATCGCGTGTTCGGGCTGCACGCTGGCGACGAGTCCGAGCCGCGCGAACCGGGCGAAGTCGGTGTCGGCCACGAGCTGGGCGTGTTCGATCACGCCGGCGAGCCCGAGCTGCTCGAAGGCGTCGACGACGTTGCCGTTGGCCTGGTCGCCGATCGCGTGCACGGCGGGCAGGATGCCGTTGTCGTTCGCGCGTTCGAGCAGACGGCGCATCTCGGCCGGGGTGACGCTCTCGATGCCGCGGGCGAGCGGGTCCGACGGGTCGAGCGAGGGGTACGGGTCCCAGCAGAAGGCGGTGCGCGTGTTGAGCGAGCCGTCGACCACGATCTTCAGCCGGCCGACGGTGATCAGGCCGAGCGGGTCGAGCGTGTGGCCGGTGCGCAATCCGCGGGCGACGGCCTCGTCGAGCCGGTCGGGCCAGATCGACGCCTCGACCCGCAGGCTGGTGACGCCGGCGGCCACCCGCTCGGGCCACAGCGCCACGTTCTCGGCGTTCTCGAAGTCGACGATCCCGACGATTCCGCGCGCGGCGGCGGCGTCTGCCGCAAGCCGGTAGGAGTCGATGCCGGGCTGGCGGCCGCGGCCGAGGGCGTCCATGGGCGCGCCGATCCAGTCGCCCTCGCGCAGCAGGCCGGACTCGTCGAGCGTCGCGCCCGCGATCGCGGCAGCGGCCGAGTTGAGCCACCCGCAGTGCAGGTCGCCGCTCACGAGCACGACGGGGCGGCCGCCCGAGATCGCGTCGAGGTCACGCAGGCTCGGTGCATCCGGCCACAGCGCATCGCGGAATCCGTACCCGGTGAGCACGGCCCCCGGCGGCAGCGTGGTCTGCGCGAGTGCGACGCGTGTGCGCTCGAGCGCCTCGGCCGCCGAGGCGGTGCCCGAGAGGTCGAAGCGTTCCTGGGTGATCACCCACTGGGTGAAGTGCACGTGTTCGTCCCACAGGCCGGGCCCGACGAAGCGGCCGTCGAGGTCGACCAGGTCGCCGGTCAGTGTTCCGGCCGGCGCGATCTCGGCGACGACTCCGTCTGTCAGGCGCAGGTCGCGCCGTTCGGACTGCCCGTAGAACCGGGCGTCGCGCAAAATCAGTTCGCTCATCAGACGTTCTCCGTTTCGACGCGTTCGCCCATGACGGGCACCGCGTTCACGAGTTCGAGGGTGTACGGGTCGGAGGGGTTCGCGAGCAACGCCTCGGTCTCGCCGGCCTCGACCACACGTCCGTTGCGCATCACGCAGATGCTCTGGCTGACGTAACGCACCACGGCGAGGTTGTGCGAGATGAACAGCACGCTCAGGTTCAGTTCGCTCTGCAGGTCGCGCAGCAGGTTGAGGATGGCGCCCTGCACCGACACGTCGAGGGCCGAAGTGATCTCGTCGGCGATGAGCACGGTGGGTTCGGCGGCGAGCGCCCGGGCGATCGTGATGCGCTGGCGTTGGCCGCCCGAGAACGCACCGGGCAGCTCGCGGGCGCGGTCCGGGTCGAGGTCGACGAAGCCGAGCAGCTCGCGCACCCGCTCGTTCTTCTCGTCGGAGCTCCACTTGCGGCCGGTCGCCCGCGTGGCCTCCGCGATCGACGCGCCCACGGGCATCCGCGGGTCAAGGGCCGAGAACGGGTCTTGGAAGACCAACTGCACCCGGCGACGGGCGGCACGCGCGGCCGCTCCCCCGCCGACGATGTCGACGCCGTCGACGGTGATCGAGCCGCCGCTCGGGCGCACGAGGCCGACGGCCGCGGCGGCGACCGACGACTTGCCCGATCCCGACTCGCCGACGAGGCCGAGGGTTCCACCGACGGGAACGCTCAGCGACACGTCGTCGACGGCGAGCTGGGCCTTGCGTCCGGTGCCGTAGCGCACCGACAGGTTGGTGAATTCGAGGGCGCTCATGAGGCGGGGCTCGTCTCTGCGATGGGGTCGAGGTGCCCGATCACGGGCAGCGGTCGGGTGCGGTCGGTCGCCATGTGCGGAACGCAGGCGATGAGGGCCTTGGTGTACGGATGCTTCGCATCGCGTTCGAGGTGGCGGGCGTCGACCACCTCGACCACGAGGCCGTCTTTCATCACCACGACCCTGTCGCAGATTCCGGAGACGAGGGCGATGTCGTGCGAGATGAACAAAATGGCCGCGCCGGTGAGGCGTTGCGCGTCGCGCAGCACCTTCACGACCTGGCGCTGCACGGTCATGTCGAGCGCGGTGGTCGGCTCGTCGGCGATGATCAGCCGCGGGCTGCCCATGAGCGCCATGCCGATCATCGCGCGCTGGCGCATGCCGCCCGAGAACTGGTGCGGGTACTGGCCGAGCCGGCGTTCGGCGTCGGTGATGCCCACCGATTCGAGGGCGGCGACCGCGCGCTTGTTCGACTCGGCGCGGCTCATCTTCTGGTGCACCTCGGTGACCTCGGTGAGCTGGCGGCCGATCGTGAGGGCGGGGTTGAGCGAGGTGAGCGGGTCTTGGAAGATCATCGCCATCTCGACGCCGAGGCGGTCGGAGTGCGCCTTCGTGAGCCCCTCGCCCATGTCGATGTCGTCGAAGAGCAGGCGGCCCGCGTCGACCTTGCCGGGGTGTTCGATCAGGCCGGCGATGGCCATCGAGGTGACCGACTTGCCCGACCCCGATTCGCCGACGATGCCGACGATCTCGCCCGGTTCGATGGTGAAGTCGATGCCGTGCACGCGCTCGACCATTCCCCCGTTCTGGTCGGGGAACGAGACGCGCAGGTCGGCCGCGTCGACGACGAGCGCCGGGTCGCCGGCGCCGCCGATGCGGGTGGGCTTCACCGCGCGGGTGGCGGCCTCGATCACACGCTTCGCGGAGCGGGCGGGCAGGCTGACCGGTCGCGAGCGGGCCTGGTCGGTGAACAGCTCGCTCGACAGGCTCAGGATGATCCCGGTGAGAACGATCGCGATACCGGGGCCGATGGCCGCGAACGGGTTCACGTAGATGCGGGTGATGCCCTCGCGCAGCAGGCGTCCCCAGTCGTACTCGGGGCTCTGCACACCGAGGCCGAGGAACGACAGCGCGGCGAACGAGAGCAGCGTGGTGCTCGCCTGCACGGCGGCGTTCACGAGCAGCGGAGCGAAGGTGTTCGGCAGCACGTGCCGGCCGAGGATGCCGAGCGGCCCGACGCCCACGATGCGGGCGGCGCGCACGTAGTCGCGCCCCATCACCGACGAGGCGAGCGTGTAGCTCAGGCGGGCGAACGTGGGGGCGCCGGCGAGGCCGATCGCCAGCATGGCGCCGACCGCGCTCGCACCCCAGATGGCGGAGAAGAACAGCGCGAGCAGCAGCCAGGGGAAGGCCAGCAGCAGGTCGATGAACCCGGTGATGAGCCGGCGCACCGGGCGCACCGAGATCGCCGGGATGAGCCCGAGCACGACGCCGCCGACGACCGAGATGACGGTCGCGCCGAGGGTGAGCAGGATCGACAGGCGGGCGCCGACGAGCACGCGGGCGAGGATGTCGCGGCCGAGGGCGTCTGTACCGAACGGGTGTGCGGCGCTGGGCCCGGCGAGGCGGTCGGCGACCGAGGTGGCCTCGGCCGAGACGCCCCAGAGCGACTGGCCGGCGAGCGCGAGGAAGGCGAGCAGGGCGATGCCGACGAGGGCGGTGATGCCGACGGGGCTGGTGAGGCGTTTCGGGATGCGCATGGCTCAGCCCTCCAGGATCGAGGAACGGGGGTCGACGGTCACGAGGATGAGGTCGATGAGCAGGTTCACGCCGAGCACCATGACCGCGTAGACGAGCACGACGCCCTGGATGGCCGGGTAGTCCTTCGTGGTGATCGCCGAGACGATCGTGGTGCCGAGCCCGGGGATCGCGAAGATGGTCTCGATGAGCACGGTCGCCGCGACGAGCCCGGTGAGCAGCAACCCGCCGATGGTGAGCGTCGCGGTGAGGATGTTCGGCAGCGCGTGCCGCAGGTAGACCAGCCGGCCGGGCAGCCGTTTGCTGCGCGCGGTGGTCATGTAGGTCGCGTCGAGAACGCGGTCCATCTCCACGTGCACGATGCGCGCGAGGTAGGCCATCGGGCCGACGGCGAGCGCGATCACGGGCAGGATCGAGTTCTCGAGCGAGCCCCAGCCGGCCGCGGGCAGGATGCCGAGCGAGATGCTGAACACCGAGATGAGCGCGACGGCCACCAGGAAGTTCGGTACGACGATGAGCAGGCCGAGAAGGGCGGATGCCGCCAGGTTGAGAAGACGGCGGCGCCCGCTGCGGGCCGAGATCGCGGTGGCGATGCCTATCGGCAGCGCGGTGAGCGCCGCGACGATGAAGGCCGCGACCGCGAGCGTGACGGTCGCCGGGATGCGGCTGACGAGGGTGTCGGCCACGGGACGGTGGGTCTGCAGCGAGACCCCGAAGTCGCCGCGCAGCAGGCCGGCGATGTAGTTGAAGAACTGCTCGATCACGGGCAGGTCGAGGCCGAGCTCGGTGCGGGTGCGCGCCACGAGTTCGGGCGAGGCGCTCGGGCCGAGCGCCCCGCGCACGGGGTCGCCCGGCACGAGATGGATGATGAGGAACGTGCCCACGATGACGAGGGCGAGCGATACGGCGAGACGCCCGACGCGGCGAAAAAGAAACGAGATCCGCGGTGACAGCCTGGGCGCCCCGCGACGGTCCCCTCGCCGCACCGACGGTGGGCCGCTGAGCGCGGCTCCGGGTGTCGCGTTCGTTGTTGCGGACGAGGGGATCGTCATCGTCTCAGCCGACCATTCGGATCGCGGTGGGCAGGATCACGTCGGTGCGCTCGATTTCGGCGCCGGAGACGTAGGTGGGAACGATGTTCTCGGCCATCGGGAACACGTCGAACCGGTCGAGCAGTGCGGCTTCGGCGTCCTGCCAGAGTCCGCAGGTCTCCTCGGGCGAGGCGACCTTGGCTTCTTCGGCCAGCGCGTTGTAGTCGGCGTTGTCGACGAACATGAAGTTGTTGCCGCCGTTGTCGGGGCTCGCTCCGCCGAAGAAGTTGTTCAGCACGACGGGGCTGCCCGGCGCGATCTGCACGAATCCGGTGTCCCAGTCGAAGGTCTGGAACAGCTGCTCCGACCAGGCGGCAGCGTCGTTGCCGGTGAGCTCGGTGGTGATGCCGAGCTCGTTCCAGTTCTGCTGCACGAGTTCTGCCGCGGCCGCGTGGGTCGCGGTCGCCGCGTCGTAGATGAACTTGATCGTCAGCGGTTCGCCGTCTTTCTCGCGCAGTCCGTCGGATCCCTCGACCCAGCCGGCCTCGTCGAGCAGTTCGCCCGCGCGGTCGAGGTCCATGTCGGGCAGGGCGATCTCGCCGTCGACCGGAACGCAGAGCAGCGGGGTCTTGTTCACGAGCGACTTCGACGCGAGCGGTGCGCCGTCGCTGACGACCGTCCCCACCTCGTCGCGGTCGATGCCGAGGATGAGCGCCTCGCGCACGAGCGGGTCGGCCGTCGGGCGGTCGGACTTCTCGTTGAAGAGCATCTCGCCCGCGGGGTTCAGGATTCCGACCGTGCCGAGGTCGGCGCCGTCGAGACGGGCCTTGTCGGGGCCGGTGATCTGCGCCGCGTTGACCTCGCCCGAGAGCAGCAGGTTGGCCGCGGTGCTCTCGTCGGTGATGATCTCGATGGCGATGGTGTCGGGAAGGCCGACGGTTTCGCTCGTGACATCCTCGGGTCCCCACGTGTAGTCGTCGCGCTTGGTCAGCGTGTACGACGTGGCGGGAACCGACTCGGTCAGCGCGAACAGGCCGGTGCCGTCGGTGGCGTCGGCGAGGCTGTCGGGGTCGTCGAGGCCGGCCTGGCAGACCATCTCGATGAGCCCGGTGTTGGCGACGATGAACGGGTCGTTGACCGTGCTGGTGATGGTGAGGGTGTTGCCCTCGCCGGTGGCGCTGACGGCCTCGCTCACCTGTGCGCCGTAGTAGAACGTGGCGTTGGCGGGGTCGGCGTGGTAGTTGATGTTCGCGGCCGCGGTGGCGGCGTCGAACGGGCTGCCGTCGGAGCAGGTGATGCCCTCTTTGAGCGTGTAGACGATCTCGGTGCCGGTCTCTTCCCAGCTCTCGGCGAGCCACGGCAGCAATTCGCCGTCGGATGTCACGTAGGCCAGCGACTCGTAGGCGTAGCTCACCACCTCACGGGCGGCGAGCGAGACGGCGGTCATCGGAATGAGGCTACCCGGGTCGGAGGAGAGCGCCTTGGTGAAGGTTCCCCCCGATACGAATTCGCCGTCGGTGCTCGCGTCGTTCGACGCCGCCGTGCAGCCCGACAGGGTGAGCGCTGCCAAGACGGCGACCGCGGTGACCGACGTTGCTATGTTCTTGCGGTTCATGATTCCTCTCCTCGTGTGTGGTGCGGGTTGGATGTTTCACTACCGATTCGAGCGAGCGGGCCCGCTGCCTTCACCGACACTTTCAATGTGGGTCGCGACGCGTACGAGACCGGGGTCTCGACCACCTCGACGACCTCGACTGTGAGCGGGTCTGCCCCGGCCTGGATGGCTTTGCCGATGGCGGCCTTCGAGGCGGCCTCGATGGCCGTCGACCGGTCGGCGTAGTCGCACATGTGGTCTGCCCGCCCGCCGGCCAGCGCGATGGCGGCGCCGACCGCGTTCGCGACCTCGGCGTGGGCCGGGCGGATGACCTCGGTCGCGCCGAGAACCTGGTCGGGGATGAGGAACCCGCCGCCGCCGACCACGACGAGCGGGAGCACGACGCGGCCGAGCGACATGCGCTCGACAGCCGACTCGACCTTGTCGTGGGCGATCGCGAGGGCGGTGCCGAGCGCGGCGCGCGTCGCGTCGTCGATCGCGGGAAGCGAGAGGCCGGCGACCGGGGTGGCGCCGGTCGCGGCGGCCGCGTCGGTGAGCGTCGCGGTCGACCCGCCGAACAGCAGCGCCTCCTGGCTGATGCGGAAGCCGACCGAGTCGTTGCTCGGCTTTCCGCTGGCCAGGTCGACGACGGTGCCGCCGCCCACGGCGAGGCTGAGGATGTCGGGCATGCGGAAGTTGGTGCGCACCCCGCCGATCTCGCGCGGCAGGGTGGACTCGCGCGGGAAGCCCTCGACGACGACGCCGAGGTCGCTCGTGGTGCCGCCGACGTCGACGATGATCGCGTTGCGTGCGCCGGACAGGAACGCGGCGCCGCGGATGGAGTTGGCGGGGCCGGAGCCGATCGTGAGCACCGGGTAGCGTTCGGCGAACTCGACGCCCATCAGGGTGCCGTCGTTCTGCGCGAAGAAGGTGACCGCGTCGAGCTGCTCCTCGGCGACCGCGGTGAACAGCGCCCGGGTGACGTCGCGGGCGACGCCGTAGAGCGCCGCGTTCAGCACCGTCGCGTTCTCGCGTTCGATCAGGCCGAGGTCGCCGATGTCGTGGCTGAGCGAGACCGGCACGTCGATGCCGACGTGGGCCCGAACGAGCGCCTCCACCTCGAGCTCCTGTTCGGAGTACGACGGGGCGAAGACGCCGCAGACGGCGACCGCGTCGAACGTGCCCGCGATGCTGTCGAGAAATTCGACGATCGCGCCGCGGTCGAGCGGGGCGATCGGGTAGCCGTCGGCGAGGTGCCCGCCGCCGACGATGGTGGAGCCGGCGCTGATCGCGTCGCGCAGGTCGTCGGGCCAGGCGGTGAACGGCGGGAAGCTGGTGGCGGCAGGGGCGCCGATGCGGATGAGCGCGACCTTGCCGAGCTGGCGGCGACGCACGATCGCGTTGGTCGCGTGCGTGGTGCCGAGCATGATGCGGGCGACCTCGTGGCGGCGTTCGCCGATCTGGCCGAGCACGTCGGAGAGGCTCGCCCGGATGCCCGCGGTCACGTCGACGCTCGTGGGCTGCTTGGTCCAGGCGATCACGGTGCCGGCGGCGTCGAGCACGACCGCGTCGGTGTTGGTGCCGCCGACGTCGATGCCGATCGACAGGGTGCCCTGCGCGGCGCTCATCGCTGCACCTCCGCGGCGAGCTCGGGGTTCGACACGAACGGCACGTAGGGGATGTTGTAGCCGAAGGCCGGCGGACCGGCCAGTTCCAACCCGCGGGGTGTGCGCCAGAGCGGGTCGCACGGCCAGGCGAGCACCGAGACCCGCTGGCCGAAGCGCAGCATCTCGGTCGAGATGGCCTCGCCGGTCTCGGTGTCGATGATGGTGACGAGGTCGGGCACGCTCACGACGACCTCGCCGTCTTCGAGCACGATCAGGTTCTCGTTCTGCACCTCGACCCGGTTCAGGCGGCCGCGGTCGGAACCGGTGCCCTCGACCGTCACCGAGCCGCGGGTGAAGCCACCCTCGGTGAGGCGTTCGACGTCGGTGACCTTGCCGCTGATGAGCACACGCGCGTCGAGCACGTCGGCGAGGTCGACGAGCGGGTCGGTCGACGCGAGCAGGCGCGCGCCGACCTCGATGGCGCGGGTGACCGTGCCCTCGATGACGGCGCCGGGAGCGGTCTCGGCGGTGAGCAGGTAGTGCGCGCCGAGCGACGAGCCGCCGCTCGCGGCGGTCAGCGCGCGGGCGTGGCGTTCGAGCCAGGCGATGTTCACGGGGCGCAGCGTGGAGACGTTGCCGATGACGTCGCACATCACGGCGAACTCGCTCGGCAGGCCGGCGACGTTCATCGAGATCATGGTCGCCTCGGGGAAGGCGCGGCCCATGCCGTCGGCGTCGAGCACGGCGACGCCGAGCTGTGCGGCCCAGCCGACGGGGGCGACGCCGTTGCTGCCGCCGATCTCCGCCGCCATGATCGCGGTGACCGGGCGGCCGATGACGCGCGCCACCTCGGCGAGGATCGTCTCCATCTGGTTCGCCGAGGAGATGACCTCGATGCCCACCGACGGGGCGCCGATCGCCGAGAGCACGATGACCGCGTCGTCGGCCGTGAGGTCTTGCACGGTGATGAGCGACACGGGTCCGTGCAGGTCGAGGTCGATCTCCACCGACACCTTCGTCATGTCGACCGATCCGCCGCCGCCGGTTCCGAAGATCGCGGCTCCCGCGGCGAGCGCGGCGATGTCGTCGCGGGTGATGAGGCGACCGCGGGCGGGCGGGGGTGCGGCGTGCAGTGGTTCCGAAGGCATGTACCGAGTGTAGGAGGCCCCCAAAACCACCTCAATGTGCCACCAACAATGAGGTATCCCATAAAGTGTGCTCATGGAACAGGTGACGATCGGCGACATTCTGGCGCAAGAGGGCCGACTGGCGGTGCGCCACATCGCGGGACCGCTGCAGAGCGCGGCCATCCACCGGGTCGAGGTCGCGGCGGTCGACGACCTCGGCGCGGGCTCCCCCGGCAGCCTCGTGATCGCGACGGGATTCGAGACCGAGGTGCCGCAGCCCTACGAGATGGACATCGCCATCCGGCGGGCGATCGCGAGCCGGTTCAGCGCCCTCATCTTCATCGGCGACTTCGCCCTCGCCGAGACCGCGAAGGCGCTCGCCGGCCGCGCGGGCATCCCCGTGCTGATGACCGACACGAACACCGCCTCCGAGCTCGCGATGCTCATCGACCGCATCGTTCAGGGCGGCGCGGTCGAGGCGCTCTCCCGCGCCGAGTACGCCATCGAGCGGGTGACCGAGACCGCGGCGACGTCGACCAGCGCGACGCAGGCGGCGATCCTCGCCGCGGCGAGTTCCGCCCTCGGCATCGAGGTGACCTTCGTGCCCGACCCCACCGCGACCTGGACGGAGCGCGACGCGGTCTGCGTCGGCGAGGTGCCGATCGGCCGGCTCACCTCGGCCTCGACCGACGCGTCGATCGCGCTCGCCCTGCCGGTGATCGCGTCGGTGCTGTCGCGCGCGCTCGAGCGAGAACTGCACGACCGGTTCGCGCAGACCCGGTCGCGGGCCGACCTGATCATCGAACTGATCTTCGCCGAGTCGTCGCGCATCGACGGGTTCGCCGCCGAGGCGACCCGCGCGGGCCTCCCCCTGCAGCTGTCGCACGTGGTCGCCTGGCTGAAGCCCACCCACCTCACCGATCCCGACCGCCGGCCGTCGCGCCTCGTGCAGTCGTCGATCGAGTTGTTCGCGCTGCAGCTCATCGACCAGCGCGAGGAACTCTGGCACCTCACCACGATCCACGACGACGTGGTCATCGTGGCGAGCGAGGAGATCGGCGCGGCCGACCACCAGCGCCGGCTGCGCGATGTCATCGAGAAGATCGTCGCGCACGCCTCGGCCGCGGCCGGACCGGAATGGGTGTTCACGGTGGGCCTCGGCACACCGCAGGTCGCGGCATCCGGCCTCAGGCAGTCCGCCGCGGAGGCGCGCATCGCGGCCGAGGCGGCCATCGCGGGCGGGCGGCTCGGCGCCATCGAGGTGACCGACGTCACCGGCCTGCGCCGCGTGCTGCTCGACTTCTACGCGTCGCCGCTCAGCCGCAAGCTGCTCAGCGACATCCTCGCCCCGCTCGAGGCGCTCGGGCCCGAACGGGCCGCGACGTCGATCCGCACCCTCGCCTCGTACATCGGGCACCGCAACTCGCTCGTGCGCGCCGGCGAAGAGCTCAACCTGCACGCGAACGCCGTGAACTACCGCATCCGCCGTATCGAACAGGCGCTCGACCTCGACCTGAACGATCCCGACGTGCGCTTCGCGCTCGAGCTCGCCTGCCGGGTCTGGTTGATCTCCCCGAACCGGCACTGAGCCTGGCGCGCGCCCTCGCCCCGTCCGCCCCGCCCCGTCCGCCCCGCCTCGTCCGTCTCGCCCCATTCGCCTCGCCCCGTCGACAGGACCGATCGGCCCCGGCGCACGCCCGACAGGACGGAACGGCCGGCGGCGGGCCGCCCATCCTGTCGACCGGGGCGGGCGAGCGACCGGCGCGCGGGCGGCGCGCGGGCGGCGCGCGGGCGGGCGGGCGGGCGACCGGCGCGCGGGCGGGCGGGCGGCAACGCGCGCAGACTAGCCGCGCAGGCGAGCCGCGCGGGCTAAGCGGGCGGCGCCACCGCGTCGAGGTCGACCGCGAAGACCCAGCGCTTGCCGGGAAACTCGGTGACCGACCAGAGCTGCCGCCGTTCGGGCCAGAGCGCGAGGTCTTCCGGGCCGGGCGGCAGCGCGTGCTCGTGCCGCACCATCGCACCCGGGGTGCCGACCCACAGGTCGCCGCCGAGTTTGTCGCCCCGGCTGGCAGAGACGAACCACGTGTCATCCGTCAGCACCGCTCCCTGCATCTCGGGGATGCCGGGCACGTGCGTCTCGTCGACGGCCGCGCTCGCGTCGAAGACCCGCAGCCGGGCGAGCCGCGGCGCACCCTTCTTGCCGTACTCGCCGCTCACCAGCCGCAGCTCGGCTGGATCGTCGGCGTTCTCGAGGGCGATGAACGAGTACCGCAGCTTCGCGGTGTCGGAGTGCGGCGCGAAACTGCCGAATTCGGGCAGCACGTGCCGGTATCCGAACGGCCCGGAACCGCGTCGCAGCAGACCGCGGCGGGGCAGGTTCAGGATGCCGGAGAGCCGGAATTCGCGGAAACCGTCACCGGTCGCCGCCACCAGCAGCCGGTCGCCCGACCAGACGATGCCGCCGGCGTGCACGACCACCGGCTCGAGGGCTACCCCGGCGGAGGTCTGCCGCGGGGCGACGAGCAGCACGTGGTGGTAGCGCGGCCGACGGGGGTCGCTCAGGTCGACGACGCTCAGCCGCGACCCCTGCTCGACGCCGCGCCTGGCCTGCGCGTACCAGCTGGTGATGGCGATGGGGCGTCCCTCGAACTCTCCGACCGCGATGCCCTGCGGCCACCAGCGCTGGCTGAACACGTCGACGAGCCGCCAGCGGAAACCCGCGGCGACCGCGCTCCCCGGCACACGCACCCGGCGGGCGCGATGCCCACGCCGCGCGAACAGACCGGCGAGGCCCACCCGGCGCGCGCCCGCCTCCGCGCCCTCGGAGAGCGGCCGCGGCGTGAACGAGCCGCGCAGTTCGAAGGCTGGTGGCATCAGACCGCGGTCTGTTCGATCGCGGGGTCTTCGGGGGCGACCGGCTTCTCGGGG